>Ga0207951_100083_pt1 | contig 69054 bp, 71 predicted proteins | sample Subbio12Aug_8Bad_FD_184830 | JGI IMG/M metagenome (GOLD analysis project Ga0207951, IMG submission 184830) | Serpentinite rock and fluid subsurface biosphere microbial communities from McLaughlin Reserve, California, USA - CR12Aug_8Bad (SPAdes) | ecosystem: Environmental > Terrestrial > Deep... | reverse complement strand
AGGTCGCCTCTTTGTCGGGGCACAGCCCCCTACGGCTGACGGCTGACAACAAATTCTACCCATACTTTACACTGACACTATGTTGGCCTATGCGTATAATTGTATGGTAGATTTGGAGGTTGAGAAAGATGAAAGTTGCCCTTAAGCACTATACCGACTTACTAGCTAAATACGTGCGTCCGCAATGGCGGCGCGTGGCTTTGCTTGGGCTGCTTATCGTCTTAAGCCTCACATTGCAGCTCGCCAAGCCGCAAATACTCAGGATATTTATCGATACTGCTAATGGTACTTCACATGCTAACCTTGGGTATACTGCGTTACTATTTATGATAGTGGCCCTTAAGTCGTCTGCTGTTACGGCTTACTCCAAATACGTAAGCGAGGATGTAGGATGGACTGCCACCAACCTCTTGCGTCGCGATGTCACGGCACACTGTCTAAGTCTAGACATGTCGTTTCAAAAGGCGCATACATCGGGTGAGATGATTGAGCGCATCGACGGTGATGTAAACAAACTCTCTTTGTTCTTTTCACAGTTTGTCATGGGTATTGTCGTGAATGTGTTGCTGCTGGTGGGAGTCCTAGTTCTCCTATTCCACGAGGACTACCGTGTGGGCTTAGCACTAAGCGTTTTTGCGATTATTGCCGTAGCAGTGCTTACCCTACTCAGAGACATTGCGGTGCCTCACTGGACATTAGACCGCCAGCAGAGTGGTCTATTCTTTGGATTTCTAACCGAGCACTTAGCTGGCACTGAAGATATCCGGGCTAATGGCGCGGCGAGCTACGTGATGAAGCGGTTTTACCTTAGGCTCCGGGAGTGGTTGCCTGCCCGCATGAAGGCTTACATTGCAGGCACTACCATGTGGTCGGCCAGCACCTTTACCTTCACTCTCGGAAATGCCATTGCCTTTGGCTTTGGGGCCTATCTCTGGCGAAGTCACGCCATTACTATTGGCACGGTCTACCTTATAGTGCATTACACTGAGCTTCTAAGACGCCCCATTGACCAAATCAGGACACAACTCCAAGAACTACAACGTGCGTCCGCTGGAATTACACGCATTAATGAGCTGCTGAACATTAAATCTAAGGTACAAGATGGACATGGTGTAGAACTAACCCCTGGACCGCTCGCGATAGAGTTTGAAAATGTAACTTTTAACTACGAAGACGATGACACCGTGCTAGATGATATCAGCTTCACCCTTGAGCCAGGTAAGGTACTAGGGTTATTGGGCAGAACCGGAAGCGGTAAGACGACTTTAGCTAGACTGCTGCTACGGCTGTACGACCCAGCAACTGGAGAAATACGCCTAGGCGGTAAATCCATACGTGACCCAAAACTCACTCACCTTCGGCAGAAGGTGACCATGGTTACACAAGACGTGCAGCTTTTTCAGGCCACAGTGCGGGAGAACCTGACCTTTTTTAACAACGAGATCCCCGACGCGAAGATATTGGAGATTCTCCATGACCTAGGCCTGGATAGTTGGCTTACGACATTGCCAGAGGGGCTAGAGACAATGCTTAGTTCTGGCAGCGCTGGTCTTTCGGCAGGCGAGGCACAGCTCTTGGCCTTGGCGCGGTGCTTCTTGACTGAGCCCTCTATCGTGATCCTAGACGAGGCCTCATCTAGGCTAGACCCCGCCACAGAGCAACTGATAGAACGCGCTATCACCAAGCTACTGCATAACCGCACCGGAGTAATTATCGCCCACAGGCTTGACACCGTGGAACGCGCAGACGATATTCTTATTCTTGAAAACGGCAAGATAGTAGAGCATGGTGCAAGGTTGGAGCTTAGTTCAAACCCATCTTCACGCTTTAGCACTCTGCTAACTACCGGGCTAAAGGAGTTATTCGCATGAAGGCCTTTAAACTAATCTGGCGGATGATACTCTATCGGCCAGTGTTATATTTCTTTGACGGCATTTTTTGGACGGGGGTACATACCTTTCCTCTCCTGCCCGGTCTCATAACCCGCTTGTTCTTTAACCACCTTACGGGCGAGGCTGCTGCCGGGATAAACACTTGGACTATTATTGCTATGTTATTTGCCGTGGCCTTAGGGAGAATATGTGTAATCCTGCTTGGCGCGTGGGCAGACTCGCAGCACCGCTTCTCTATGAGCGCCTTATTGCGAAATAATATGCTCACTCACATACTCAAACGCCCTGGTGCACAGGCAATTCCCTGCTCACCAGGTGAGGCCGTGAGTTACTTTCGCGAAGACGCAGAACAAGCCGAGGACGCAATTAGTTGGACACTAGATATAGTCGGTAATGTGCTCTTTGCAGTGGTGGCACTATGGATATTAATAAGCATTAGTGCACGGATTACATTCTTTGTGTTCGTGCCTTTGGTAGCAGTAATGGTAATCTTTAACCGCGCCACTCACAAGATTGAGCAGTACCGTCAAGCTAGCCGTGAAGCGACAGCTCAAGTAACTGGTTTTCTAGGGGAAACCTTCAGTGCAGTACTGGCAATACAGGTGGCGGGCGCTGAAGCCAGAATGGTCGAGCATTTGAGCCAGCTCAACGAAGAACGACGCAAACTCGTGCTTAAGGACCGAGCCTTTAATCTGTTGCTCGACTCAGTCAGCAGCAATGCTGTGTCTTTGGGCACCGGGTTTATCCTCATACTTGCTAGTCAAGCCATGAGCACCGGCACATTCTCGGTGGGGGATTTTGCCCTCTTTGTCTATTACCTCGACTTTGTCACTGGTTTCTCCGAGTTCTTTGGTTTTTTTCTGGCACACTTTAAGCAAACTTCGGTCTCTTTTGACCGCATGGCAGAATTTCTCTTTAAGAGCCCCCCTGCTGTGTTGGTGGAGCACAATTCCTTGCACTTAAAAGGTGAGCTGCCTGCCATTGATGTTCCCCTGCACAACAGCACTACAGAACTAAAGAGCCTTGAAGTACGGAATCTCTCCTTCCACTACCCTGGAGCAAACAAAGGAGTCAACGGTATTAACCTGAGAGTGAAGGCTGGCGAGTTTGTGGTCATTACCGGGCGCATTGGGTCAGGTAAGTCCACCTTCCTCAAGGCACTCCTCGGCCTAGTGCAGAAGGATAGCGGTACTATTACCTGGAACGGCCAAGATGTGGCTGATCCCACCGATTTCTTTGTCCCACCTCGTACAGCCTATACCAGCCAGGTACCCATACTCTTTAGTGACCCAGTGCGGGGCAATATTCTACTAGGGCAACCAGAAGAGAGTGTAAATATTTCTTCAGCTATTCACAGTGCTGTACTCGAGCCTGACATTAGACAGATGGAACACGGTCTAGATACCTTGGTTGGTTCGCGCGGCGTCAAGCTCAGTGGTGGCCAAGTACAACGGGTAGCAGCTGCACGCATGCTAGCACGCAACGCCTCACTGCTCATTTTTGATGATTTGTCCTCTGCTCTTGATGTTGAGACCGAAGGACTACTGTGGGAGAGAGTCTTTAAGCGCCCAAATGTCACCTGCCTAGTGGTCTCGCATCGCCGCCCCGCTTTGAGAAGGGCTGATCATATCATTGTGCTCAAGGATGGCCAAGTGCATGACTCAGGCAAGCTCGATGAGCTAATGGAGCGCTGCGAGGAGATGCGGCTCTTGTGGCATGGATAGCACTCCTTTGGCCTTGTATTTTAAGAATCCTAACCTGAGGCTTAATCTCTACTATCGAATGGAGATTAAGCCTTTTTCACGCAAAATTTCTGCTTGACCCCTTTTAAAGCCGCCCTAGTTGCAAAGTAACCATCTCGGGTGCATATTTTGGCGGTATACCTGTCGAATAGTGTCGAAATATTTTTGAAACCCCAAGGCAGGGGAAAAGGGGGGGGAATATAGTTATAGGAATGGAAAGGGTCGAGATTTATACTAAAACAAGGGGGTTGGATATATGCTAATTAAACTGGTGTGCACCCTATTGGTATTTACGGTAGGCCTTATGGGAATAGCACCCATCCACGCAGGGGCATTTGATGTGGAGCCTATTAATCAGGCGCATTCTGAAGGCGATGTGTCTATTGAGGCCTGGCCTCAGGCTTGGAAAGTTGCCGCGACAGTAATTGATTGGTTCATGCGGCTGTGGTTTCTGAATGAAGTGTGGCAGGAGCTTCAGCCTAGGGTCACTGCCGTTCAGGGGAACACAGGAATTGGCCATTGGGCGCTTACGGGCGAACATGCCTGCGACATATCTAATGGAATAGTTAACTGGAGATAGGTTAATTCTTGCCCTTTTCATTCACTTTTTAGTCAGGCGCATATTCTTCAATAAAATGCAATCGGAGGTGCTACTTTATGCCCGATGAGCCAATCGTTATCTGCAAGATGGTGGGAAAAGTCTTCGCAAAATCGCAAGGGATAGAAGTCACAGCATTACGTAATGTAAATTTTCAGGGGCACCAAGGTGAGGTAGTAGGTATAATCGGCCCGAATGGATCTGGAAAAACAACGCTATTCCGTACAATAGCAGGGTTTTTGTGTCTTAGCAGCGGCAGTATTAGTGTGGGGGGATTGCTCCCTAAAAAAGCCCTAGAAAAGCGGATGGTGGGGTTTTTAGCTGAGGAGCCAAGGTTTTCGCAAGCGATGCCCGTCAAAGATTATTGGATGTCATACGTGAGCTTAGCTAGACCTAGCAAGCCAGCCCATAGTTTTGTCTCGGACGCCATGGGGATAGGGACCTTCGGTGACAAAAGAATCGGACAACTTTCCAGAGGCATGTTGCAACGTTTTGCGTTGTCTATGTGCTTGGCTTTTCCGCGACAGGTATATTTGCTTGATGAGCCTACGGAGAGCCTTGATGTCAATTTTAGATGGAATTTAGTTGATATTATTTCCATGCTGAGAAAACAGGGAGCAGCCATAGTATATGCCTCTCATAATCTAGAGGAGGTGGCCAAGATTTGCGATCGAGTGCTAGTCATGCGAAAAGGTCAACTGCATAAGGAGATCGTCGCCGTTAACACCTGCATTGCGAAGTTTAGAGCACCCGAAGGCATTGCGATGCCAGAAGAACTTGCGGGGACTCAAGTATCAGTGAGGGGCACGGAATACGAAGTCGAAATTCCAAGCGATCAGATAAATAATGTTTGTCGATTTGTACTATCTCAAAACGGCGATATCATCGAAATCAGGCCACGTTCGCTTGAAGACATTCTTAAAGCCAGTATAATGGAGGATGTGAACAGTGAAAAAATTATGTGAGATGATTCTATTTTTTCTCGCTAATGTGATTAGAAAGCGAACAATCTATGTTTATCTCGCATTTATGGCCCTACTCATATTCCGCTTTTTGGTCTATGAAGATACTGTTAACTTTGCGATGGAAAACCGCAGGGCAGACTATATGTCGTGGGCACATTTTTTTGGGACATGGCTTGTAGTTTTTCTCAATATATCGGTATTTGAAGAAGTATTCTCCCGTAGAAATGTGGACGGGCTGTTGTCGATAGGACTTACGCGCGCAGTTATCTTCGGAGCCGCTATTCTTTCTATAGTGGTAATGCTGCTTATATGGACTGGCAGCGTTTTAGCACTGTCCACTTACATCGCTAGACCAGCATGGCCTCTCTTCGTAAGGGATGTAGTTATTTACCTCATACTGACAGGACAGCTGCTGTTGATCCAGGCCATTACGTTGGTATTTATGGGCATTATGCCGGTAGGCGGTGCAGCGATTGCTGCCTTAAGCGTTTACATTGGCGTAGGCACTATGCTACCGTTCATGCAGGAAGCGGGGTCGATTCCTGCATGGATACTGCCTCTGGCAAACCGTATGTTTGCCGGTCTTGCGAGGTATATGTCTACTGGTAAATTCCCCACCGAGCTCACGCATGCAATTGTGGGAGTTGCCCTTTGGTTCGGAATTGCGGTGTATTGGTCAATTAGTTCTTTTATACGCAAAGATCTGCTAGCCTAATGAAACGCTTAGCGGTCTGCCAAATTAATGCAAGGGGGTGAAGAGGATGGCCAAATGGCGAATATGGGAATCGGTTTTTTATATTGCTTTAGGGATGGCATTACTACTGTTTCGGGCGGATAAAGTTGTAAGCGGCATAGTACTTCTCATAGGGGGGCTAATCGGCCTTGTGTTGAAACTCTATTTGAAGTAGCTTCTAGGACATGACAAATAGCTACTCGTCGCGGCTTCATTCTTCTGGGCAATCAAAAATTTTAAGGGTCTTTACTTGAGGCTTAATCTCTGCTACTGGATGGAGATTAAGCCTTTTTCACGTAACTTTTTCCGATTGAGCCCTTTTAGAGCCGTCCCTTATTCAGCTTCTGCGTAAGCAGGTCGTTGACTAGCTCCGGCTTAGCCTTACCACGCGAAAGCTTCATGACAACCCCCACTAAGGCAGTAAGGGCTCGTTCTTTGCCGACGCGGTAGTCGGCTACGATTTTGGGGCTGTCGGCTATGGCCTGCTCTACGAACTTCTCAATCTCGCTGGTATCGCTAAGCTGTGCCAGGCCTTTCTCCTTGACATAAGCGGCTGGAGATACGCCAGAATGCACTAGCTCGCCAAGTATCTCCTTAGCTGTCTTGCTACCAATTGCACCACTAGATACAAGCACCATCAGCTCAGAAAAGCCCGCCTCACGCAACTTAACCTGCTCTATTGCTAAACTTGCTTGGTTGAGTTCGCGACGTAAATCGGAGAGTAGCCAATTAGCGGCAAGCTTGGGCTCTGTACCGAGCCTAGCTACTCCCTCAAAATACTGGGCTAAGGCTCTGTCTGCTACCAGTTCTTCGGCGTCGTAAGGGGTAATACCAAGCTCTCGTACATAACGCTCACGACGGGCGCGAGGTAGCTCGGGGATTTCACTGCGGCATTGATTTAGCCAGGAATTATCTATAACCAACTGCAACAAATCCGGCTCAGGGAAGTAGCGGTAATCGTGGGCCTCTTCTTTTGTGCGCATGACTTCGGTTTTGAGCTCGCTCTCGTTCCAGCGCCTAGTTTGACGTAAGACTATACCTCCCGAGCTCACCAGCTCTGTTTGGCGCTTGATCTCATACTCCAAGGCCCGCTGCACGCCGCGCAAGGAGCCAATGTTTTTTATTTCATTTAAAATACCGTAATCAGAGCTGCCCGTAGGGCGAATACTGATATTCGCCTCGCAGCGCATGGAGCCTTCTTCGATGCGGCAGTCTGAAACCTCTATATACGCCATGATCTCCCGTAGCGCTTCTAGGTAGGACTTGGCCTCAGCCGAGGAGCGTATATCTGGCTCGGTGACTATCTCAATTAGCGGCACGCCGCTGCGGTTAAAGTCTAGGTAAGTACGCTCGGCGGCTACGTCGTGAAAAGACTTACCTGTGTCCTCCTCTAGGTGCACACGCCTAATGCCCACACGTCGGGTTACTCCCTCGACCTCAAACTCAATATAGCCGTTGCGTCCGATGGGCTTGTCGTACTGCGAGATCTGGTAACCCTTAACTAGATCGGGGTAGAAGTAGTTCTTGCGGTCAAACTTCGTTTCAGGTGCCACTTCGCAATTGAGGGCTAGGGAGGCCTTAATGGCAAACTCCACTGCCCTCTTGTTTAGGACCGGGAGAGACCCAGGCAGCCCCAAACAAACCGGGCAAGCTTGCGAGTTAGGTGCTCCACCGTAATTGGTGCTACAGCCGCAAAAGACTTTCGACCTAGTGCAAAGCTCTAGATGAACCTCCATACCAATGGCTGTCTCATACATTAGGGAGACCCCCTTTAAACACTGGGAGTTGCGGTAACTTGACCGTCTGCTCATAAGCGAAAGCTGCCTGCAGTAACATCATCTCACTGAAGGCTTTACCCATGAGCTGAAGCCCTACGGGCAGACCTTCGACAAAGCCACAGTTAAGGGATAGCGCCGGGATACCCGCCAGGTTGACGGCAAAGGTGCAGAGATCGGCCATATACATCGAGAGTGGGTCGTTGACTCTGGCCCCTACCTTGAAGGCAGTGGTAGGGCTAGTGGGAGACAGGATTATATCGACTTGGCTAAAGGCGTTATCGAAGTCTTGCTTGATCAGGGAGCGCACCTTTTGTGCCTTACCGTAGTAGGCGTCGTAATAACCGCTACTCAAAGCATAGGTACCCAGCATGATACGACGTTTTACTTCCGGCCCAAAACCTTGACTACGACTAAGACTAATGAGCTCTTCTTGGTTAGTGGCTCCCTCAGCTCTAAAGCCATAACGCACACCGTCAAAACGAGCCAGGTTAGATGATGCCTCTGCCGGAGCGATTATATAATAGGTAGGCAGAGCATAGCTGGTGTGCGGTAGTGATATCTCGCTTATCTCTGCGCCCAAGCACTCAAAGACCTTAATTGCTTCTCTTACCGATTTGACGACTGCTGGCTCCATACCATCGGCAAAGTACTCGCGCGGCACGCCAACCTTAAGACCTCGTATGCCCTTATCTAGAGGTTGGGACCAATCCACGGGAGCATTAGGAACTGAAGTCGAATCGAGTGGGTCGTGGCCAGCCAGGGCCTCTAGAGCCCAAGCGGCATCGCTCACAGTGCGTGCAAAGGGGCCGACCTGATCTAGAGACGAAGCAAAAGCTACCAGACCATAGCGCGACACTAGGCTATAGGTAGGCTTTACTCCGACAATGCCGCAGAAGGCGGCGGGTTGGCGAATGGAGCCGCCGGTATCCGAACCTAAAGCTATAACTGCTTGTCCGGCGGCAACGGCTACCGCCGAACCACCGCTGGAGCCGCCCGGCACCCGCTCGAGATCGTAGGGATTACGGGTAGTAAAGAAAGCGGAGTTTTCGGTGGAAGAGCCCATAGCAAATTCGTCGAGGTTAGTTTTGCCTAAAACCACAGCTCCTGCTTGCTCTAGCTTGTTCACTACGGTTGCAGTGTAGGGCGGCACAAAGCTCTCTAGCATCTTAGAGCTACAGGTGGTTTTAACACCCGTGGTACACATATTGTCTTTTACAGCGACAGGTATACCGCTTAAGGGGTGCAGCTCTTCCCCTCGACTCATCTTAGCGTCTACTGCATCGGCAGCACGCAAGGCCTGCTCCGTAGTAACAGTAACAAAGGCTTTTAGATCCTTATCTGTTTGCTCAATTCTATAGAGATGAGCCTGCGCTACCTCTCGGGCCGAGAAGTCTTTATGGCGCAGGCCCTTATGTATTTCGCTGGCATTTAGCTCATATATCTTCATATCTAATACACCTACCCCTCAAATGTACGAGGTATAGCCACTAGTTCGCCGGAAAGCTCCGGGGCTAGACTCATCACCTGTTGTTGTGAGAGAGAAGGTCGGACTTGGTCTTCGCGGAGGACGTTTTTGAGCATTAGGGCATGGCTGGTAGGAGAAACGTTGACGGTATCTAGGGAGTTCAGCATGTTAAAGTACCCTAGTACCGCGCTGAGCTGTTCGGCATAGCGCTCTCGTTCATCTAGAGAGAGCTGAAGCCTGGCAAGCTCGGCGACTTTTTGGACTTGTTCGGGTGTTAGACGCATGTGGATCACGCTCCTGTATATTGTGTGCAAAACGCTATCCGCTCTCAGCTTTCCGCTCTGTCTGTGGAGGCACCTTATCGTTAGTGCCACGCAGCTAATAATTCGTTGTCGCCGTTCCAAAAGCGGAGAGCGGAAGGCCGAAAGCGCTTAGTCTGCAACGGTTGCCGTCAGTTCCTGTTCGCGGCTGGCGAAGAAGTAGTAGAAGGTTAGGGCGCTGAGGGTGTAGAGCACTGCGGTGAAGTAGTACGGTAGACTATAGGAATACGTTTTCATAATATGCCCGGCTAGGCGCGCACTAATTCCCCAACCTAAATTCCAGGTCATGCCTAAAATACTACTCACGGTAGCCCGCTCAGAGGGCTCAAGTACTTCCATAGTAAAGCTGCCCACTAATGGATTACTCATATTCATCAGTGCTGACCTAAGCCAAGCGGCGGATGCAGCAAACCAGAGATTACTAGCCATAGCGATGACAATTAGCAAGGGCACGGACAATAGACGTGTGAGAACTGTTGCGCCCACTTTCCCATACTTGCGCCCTAAGAGGGGAGCCCCTAGTACGCCAATCGTTGTAATTAATGACATCACGGAAAAAATCATACCAATTTGGGTGGCATTTGCTCCGAGATGGTTAGAGAAGTAGACATTAAGAAAGGGAATAACTAGGCCTGCACCCAGCCCCATAAAAAGTTCGGGGATAACAAAGCACCCAATCAAACGTGGTCTAGCCAAACGCAGACTGAAACGGGGGCTAGCGCTAGTTCGAACGACTGACGTTTCTTTAATATGAAAGTACGGTATAACTGCCAAAACTAAAATAAAAAAGGCCGTTAGCAAAGTAGCGCGGTAAACTACTAGTGATGCAGGTGCAGCGCTCAGGGCACGGGCCCACCATAGGGGCAGCGTACCACCGAGAAAACTACCCCCTATGCCGCTTATTGTGTACGAGGCCGAACTAATGCTAAAAAGATGGGCTCTCTCCTCACGCGTGCTATTTTCAACTAAAAACGGAGAGCCGGACACCATCATCACGGCACTCGCTGCTCCACCTAAGAAGGTAGCCACGAGAATGACGACTGCTGAAGGAAAGAGAATTATCGTCAGTTGCATGGCGGCAGCAATGACTGCTGCCAAAACTAAGGCCTTGCGCCTACCGATGCGGTCACTAAGTAAGCCTGCTGGCAAGGCAAAGAGAACGCTGGCAAAAGATGCAGCTGAAATCATCGTACCTAGAAAGGTCTCCGTCAGCCCTGCACGCAGTATGTAGAGATTACCTAGCACACTAAAGACGCTATGGTAAAGAGCACCCGCAAAACTGGCGAGCAAAAAGAGACGTGCGTTGGCACTGAATGACTTGATACTATGTATGTAATCGTAGATGGCTTGCATGTAATCCTCTCCTCCGCCTTAGCTTATAGCACAAAGCTAAGGCGGAGCAAGGGAAAGAATTGTTTATAAAAGGGCCTAGCCCGTAGAAAGGATACTCTTGGGGCATGTTTATCTGTATTTAGGTGCTTTAGTCTATTTGCCGTCCACGATTATCCTCCGCAGTTCATCCAAGTCTATAACCGGTATCCCGAGGCCTTGAGCTTTGTCAAGTTTACCACCTGCTTTTTCTCCTGCCAGCAAGTAATCGGTCTTCCGGCTGACCGAGCCAACTACGGTTCCACCGTGAGCCAGAACCACCTCGGCGGCCTCCTCCCTGCTGATGCCTGGCAGAGTGCCGGTAATAACGAAGGTCTTGCCTGAGAGGGCTGTCCCTTGCACCTGAGAATGGTAGGTAAAGTTTACCCCGGCTGAGCGCAATTTTTCTACTACACTGCGATTCTCTTCGGATGCAAAAAAGCCAATAATACTCTCAGCCATCTTTTCTCCGACCTCTGGCACCGCTGTTAGCTCCTCAAAAATTGCTGACATGAGGATGTCAAGGTTTTTAAACTCCCTGGATAAGGTAAATGCTACCTTTTCGCCGACGAACGGAATGCCCAGAGCTGTAATTAAGCGCTCTAAAGATTGGCTCTTACTCCGTTCAATCGCTGCTAACGCATTAGCGACAGAACGCTTGCCTGTGCGTGGTAGACTCAAGAGCTGTTCTTCGGTTAGATAGTAAAGATCTGCGGCGTCCCGAACTAAGCCGTGCTGCAGCATGGCAGAAACTAGAGCCTCTCCCACGCCCTCAATGTCCATGGCCCCGCGGGAAACAAAATAGATAATCTTCTCCCTCTGTAAGGCCGGGCATAAGGCATTAGGGCAACGCCAAGCTACTTCTTCTACCCGCCTCTCGACATGTGTACCGCACTCAGGACAACTAGTAGGGAATTGATAGGGTACTTCTTCCCCTGTTCGTCTTTCGAGCACTGGCCCGATGACCTCGGGGATGACGTCTCCAGCCTTTTGTACATAGACGTAATCGCCGATGCGAATGTCCTTCGCGCCTATGAGATCAGCATTGTGCAGCGAGGCACGACTTACTATCGTACCAGCGATGGTTACCGGAACGAGGATGGCAGTTGGATTTAACGAGGCTGTACGGCCCACCGTTATCTCAACGCCCAGTAACCTGGTAGTGACAACCTCTGCCGGGAACTTATAAGCGATGGCCCAACGCGGGCTTTTTGCGGTTGCCCCTAATTGTCGTTGTCCATCATAGTCGTTTAACTTTATTACAATGCCGTCAATTTCAAAGGGCAGATTATGCCTGTCTGCCTGGTACTTCAAGCAGATAGCGTAGGCCTCTTCAATGGTGTTTACCACTTGCCGTAAGGGGCTAACCTTAAGACCACTTTCGCGCAAAAGCTCAAGTGCATCGCTGTGTGAGGTTACTTGCGCTCCATCGATCCTTGCGAGACTGTAAACCACTAAATCTAGCTTGCGTGACGCTGCAATGCGGGGGTCTAACTGCCTGAGCGAACCGGCAGCGGCATTGCGGGGATTAGCAAAAACTTGCTGCCCATTTTGTTCACGCTCTATGTTTAAGTTAGTAAACGCTGCTCTAGGCATGTAAGCCTCTCCCCGAACCTCTAGGGACAGCGGTCTCCTTAAGGTTAAAGGAAGTGAGTGGATGGTGCGGAGATTTTGGGTTATGTCCTCCCCTACTTCACCATCGCCACGGGTGGCACCTTGTACCATCTCGCCGTTTTCGTAACGCAAAGCAACAGCCAATCCATCTATTTTTAGTTCTACGACGTATGCCACACAGCCCCCGTAACCTTCCCGTGCGCGGCGATCATAGTCCTGGAGTTCGGCAAGGTTATAGGCGTTAGACAAACTAAGGAGCGGAACGTTGTGGCGCACGCTCTCAAAAGCACTAAGCGGTTGAGGCGCGACACGCTGTGTCGGGGAATCTGCGGTTATGAGTTCTGGATGCTCAGCTTCAAGGGCGCGCAGCTCAATCATTAGCTTGTCATACTCGATGTCTGGTATAAGCGGCGCATCGAGTACGTGGTAGTTATAATCATGCCTATTGATATCAGTCCGTAGCCTAATTAGGTGCTCGCGTATATCCACGAATCAACAACTCCTTAACTGAGTTTCTGTATGGGAGCGTATAGAAGGGATAACGTCTTGATGCCGTGGGGCGCAGTAAAGGCAATGGTGACCTGAGTATCATCACCATTTTTGATGACGCTAACCACAGTGCCCTCGCCAAACTTAGGGTGTTTAACTTTATCGGCAGGGCTAAAATCTCCAGTATTAGGTTTGCTCTCGGAGAGCCTGACGGTCGCAGGACTAGCCCATGTGGCGAGAGACACCCTTGGCGGCTCTTGCTTGCCCCCTTTGATTATGAGGTACTCGGAGGGTATTTCTTCTAGAAACCTACTAGCCGTATTAGTGTTGTATTTACCATATAGCATGCGCTGCATGGCGTGTGTTAAATACAGTTTCTCCCTAGCCCTAGTAATGCCAACATAGCAGAGCCGCCGCTCTTCTTCTAATTCTGCTGGCTCATACATTGCTCGCATATGGGGGAAGACCCCTTCCTCTAGGCCCACTAGAAAGACAACTGGGAATTCCAGCCCCTTGGCCGAATGAAGACTCATGAGTGAAACATACCTGTCACCGTTTTGGTCGTAGTCGTCACCTTGGGTGACGAGCGCCACTGACCCCAAAAAATCACTCAAACTATTATCCATATTCTTATCCACAAAGTCGCGGGCTACTGACACCATTTCCATTACGTTTTCTACGCGAGTTTGCGACTCTATAGAGCGGTCTTTTTGCAGGTCAGCCAAAAGACCGCTGGTGCTAAGTACTTGTTCAACAAGCTCGTGTAACTCTATGAATTCTGCCTGTCTAGCAGAATTATGGATCATTTCGGCAAAGGCGACGAGATCACGAGCCGTCGTGATTCTAAGCCCGGGGCAAGACCCGGCTTCCTTGGCTGCCTCTAGGAGCGACATACTGCGCTCTGCCGCAAACTGCTCAAGCTTCTGTATGCTAGCCTCGCCAATACCGCGCCGAGGCACATTGACTACGCGCCTAAAGCCAATATCATCACCCGGGTTGACTATAAGTCGCAAGTAATAGAGGAGGTCCTTCACTTCTTTGCGATCGTAAAACCGAGGGCCACCAATAATACGGTAGGGTATATTCATGCGCACAAAGGCTTCTTCTAAGACACGGGATTGCGCGTGTGTGCGGTAAAGCACGGCACAATCATTGTACGCATAGCTCCCTCGTGCTGTGAGGTCTTCCCCTATGATATGAGCTACATAATAGGCTTCTTCTTGTTCGGTTGTAGCGGTGAAAACGGTAACAGGTTCGCCTTCGTTGTTTTCGGTCCATAGTGTTTTGTCCTTGCGCCCTTCGTTTTTGGAGATAACACAGTTGGCAGCGTTTAAGATAACCTTGGTGCTACGATAGTTCTGCTCAAGTTTGAACACTTTGGCATCCTTGTAGTCCTTCTCAAAATCGAGGATATTACGCAGATCCGCCCCCCGCCATTTATAAATGCTCTGATCATCATCTCCTACTACACATAGGTTGCGATGCTGAGCGGCTAACAGCTTAACCATAGTGTATTGGGCAGAGTTAGTATCCTGATACTCATCAACTAGGATATGCTCAAAGCGCTCTTGATAATATCGACATACCTCTGGAGCCTCCTTGAGCAGTTTTACTGTATACAATAGGAGATCGTCAAAATCGAGCGCGTTATTTTGGCGCAATTTTTTCTCATACAAGTCGTACGCCTCTGATACCTTGCCCTCAAAGTAGTCTAACTTTTGGGAGCCGAAGCTGTGAGCATCCTGAAGGTTGTTTTTAGCCATACTGATTCGCCCCAATATAGCCTGGGGTGTGAATTTATCGGTATCTATATTGAGCTGTAACAGACACTCTTTTAGCAGGGTAAGTTGATCCGCTGAGTCATAAACCACGAAATTACGTTGTAGACCAATCTTATCTATATCCCGCTTTAAAATTCTTAGGCAGGCAGAATGAAAGGTAGAAATCCACATCTGCTCTGCTTGCGGCAAAAGTTTATGTAGCCTCTCTTGCATTTCACGGGCCGCCTTATTAGTGAAGGTAATGGCCAAAATACGAAACGGACTTACACCCTGTGTTTGTACTAGATGTGCAATACGGTACGTTAAGACTCTCGTCTTGCCGCTACCTGCACCCGCCAAGATTAGCACAGGTCCCTTGCAGTGCTCTGCCGCCTGTCTTTGCACTGGGTTTAATACATCAAGCAAACTCATTTACGTCACTCCTTAATAAAGGTATGGGGACACACCTCTGACTAGCAGAGAAGTTATTCAGCAGGTTGTCAGAGGAGAGGAATGTCCCCGATTGGATGGACACACCTCTTTTTCATGATCTCTTATCCCCAACAAGAAAAAACCCCTCGCAGGCCTTGCCTGACAAGAAGGTTACTATCGCCTCAAACACAATTGTACCAACGTATTTACGCCCCTGCAACCTGAAGCTCTGGAGTTTCTGTCACCCGCCTAACAATACGCTGTAATTCATCTAGGTCAAAGGGTTTAATCAGCCGTGCCGCTACTCCTAATCGCTCCGCTTCATTAATCATTTCTAGTTCTTGATACGCAGTAACGAGAATAACTGGGACTGCAGCATTCCTTATACGCAATTGGCGTAATGTCTCTATGCCAGAGAGACCAGGCATCTTCATGTCAAGCAAAATGATGTCAGGTCGTCTCTCTAACTTTTCGAGCCCTTCGTACCCGTTCTGCGCCTCAATAACTTCGAAGCCGAAAACAGAGAAGACCTCCCTAAGAAGAGCTCGAATACCCGCTTGATCATCTACAATGAGCACTTTTTTCCCGATCAAGAATTGCCACCTCCATGACTAAATCCTACCATTATTGATGTTGTTGTCAATACCTTGTGGTATGAATTTTCACAATATACTAACAGTTGTGGTTGACATAGAATGTAGATTGCTCTTGCGTCGACACGGGGATACAAACTCCCTCTAGTTCCGACACATTTTTCCCGGGAAATACAACCTCCTTACTGCGTTCTACGACTTGAGTTGACAGTTTTAGTCGAAAACTTTTTTCTGGTCATTCTGCCTTTTAGCAAAATTTGCTGCATCTTTACACATATAACACTAAAAATGTTTTTGGAATATTATGAAACTCTTTACCTCTCCATACGTATTACATAACAATTGACAAGGGAAGAGAGGAGGGACCGAGCGTGAGTGCCTGGTTAACATGGGCTATTCTTGGTTTGGCTCTGATTGGCTTTGAGATGATAACGCCTAGCTTCTTCATCATCTGGTTTGGCGTAGGTGCCTTGGCCGCAGCACTGGTAGCTAAGCTTGGGTTCAGCTTAGTGTGGCAGCTAACAGCGTTTCTTGTCTGTACCGTTACCCTACTCGCTTATACACGCAAATTTGCCGTCAAAGTTCAGGGCGGCCATGATACCAAGACTGGTTATACAGCCCTGGTAGGAAAGATTGCCATCGTCACAAAACGCATCTCTGCTCATACTGGCATCGGCTTAGTAAAGGTGTTAGGCGAGGAATGGTCTGCTATAGCGGAAACGGAGCGCAATATTGGCCCGGGGGAGAAAGTCGTAGTCGTTGCTGTGACTGGCGTGCGCCTAATTGTGCGCCCCCTCAAAGATTCTATAGAAATAAAGGAGGAGTAAAATGCCCGGAATTAATGTCGTAGCTACTTTTCTCTATTTGGTAGCGATCCTAGTGTTTATCGTGGCCCTATCATCTATTAGGGTCATCCGGCAATCTACTGTCGGCGTAGTGGAGCGCCTAGGTAGCTTCCACCGCACCATGCCTAACGGCCTACATTTTGTCATGCCCTTTATCGATAAGGTACTACCGCTCATTGACCTGCGTGAACATGTGATGGACTACCCACCCATACCCGTTATCACCAAGGATAACGTCACCATGCAAATAGACACCGTCATCTATTACCAAGTCACTGACCCTATCAAAGCTACCTACGAGATTAGCAACCTGCGTGGTGCTATAGAGAAAATTACACAGACCACCATTCGTAATGTAATTGGAGATCTGCCCTTGGACGAGACTCTTACCTCCCGGGAACGGGTTAACACTCAGTTACGCGTCATCCTTGACGAAGCAACAGATAAGTGGGGTGTTAAGGTCACTCGTATTGAGCTTAAGTCTATTGAGCCCCCTCGTGATATAAGAGACGCAATGGAGAAACAAATGCGCGCCGAGCGCGACAAACGTGCGCAAATTCTCTCCGCTGAAGGTGAAAGAGCCGCCAACATCCTGACCTCAGAGGGTAGAAAACAGGCAACTATACTGGAGGCAGAAGGCCACAGGACTCGCGCTATCCTAGCAGCTGAAGCAGACAGACAGAAGAGGATCCTCGAAGCAGAGGGTGAAGCCCAAGCTATCATGACGGTTTACCAGGCTCGCGCTAGAGGCCTCACCATGCTTAAGGAAGTTCAGCCTGACCAAGCGTTACTCACTATCCAAGGGTTTGACGCCCTGCGCGAGGTGGCTAATGGTCAAGCTACGAAGATCATCATACCTAGCGACCTGGCCGGTCTAGCTGGCACCCTTAAGGCATTAGTTGAGATCGCCAAAGACTAAGATAGGCTAAACTATTCAAAAGGCTGGCTTACCGTTGTGAGCCAGCCTTTGGCGTGTTATACCCCCAAAATCGATGTATATATATTAGCTGACGTATAGAAATAAAAAAGTCTGATTTCTTAGCAGGATTGTGGCAGGGCACAAAGAATACCTTAGACAAGTGTTACGGGAGGTGTACTTTCCGGCGCTCCAACTAATGGAAGGAGGTGACAAATTGATGAAACTAATCCCAGGAACTTTGTTCGCACTTTGGACTACGATTATCTGCGCTACTATTATTATCGGTGTACTAACTATGGCTAAGCAGGGCAAGTTCGTACCTAAAATTCGCCGTATTGCTGGTCTTGATGCCATTGAGGAAGCGGTGGGTCGTGCTACTGAAATGGGCCGCCCAGTGCACTACAGCCCTGGTTACGGTAACATTACAGATTCAACTGCACCGCAGACCTTTGCTTCGTTTGAAGTGCTCACCTACGTTACCAGTCTTACAGCGAAGTATAACGCACAATTAATTGTAACCATGAAATCCCCCCAATCCTTCCCCATGGTGCAAGAAATAGTACGCAGTGCCTACGTGGCGGCTGGCAAGCCTGATCTGTTCAAAGAGGACACTGTCCGCTTTATTTCAGAAGCACAGTTTGCATGGGCAGCTGGTGTACTAGGTATTTTCGTGCGTGAGCAAGTAGCAGCCAATATCATGGTGGGTTACTTCATGGCTGAATCACTGCTGTTTGCAGAAGGTGGTTCACAAGTCGGTGCTATTCAAATCGCTGGTACTGGTAACATGGCGCAAACCGCCTTCTTCGTGGCGGCCTGCGACTACACCCTTCTCGGCGAAGAGCTGTACGCTGGCGGCGCCTATCTATCCCAAGACCCTGTGCGCCTAGGTAGTATTGGTGGCCAAGACTGGGTTAAAGCAGTATCTATGGCACTCATTTTTATCGGAACGGTCTCTTTAACGCTTAACAGCAATTGGCTATTAGAACTAATTAAGAAATAAGGAGGTGTTAACGTGCGTAGAGAAATACCTATGGCTATAACTTTTTTAATCGGCATAGTGCTATTAACTTCTTACTACTTCACGGGAGCACTTCCCGGAACAAGTTGGACACTGGCCAATATCGCAAAAGACATCACGGGCTGGGGCGTTGTCGTCAGTGCCTTTGCCGTCGGCTTAGCCGGAGTCAACCTGATTCGTATCCACGGTAATAAGATTGCTAGAAAGCGCCCTGATTGGGTTCATAGCGTAGCACTGATTTTTACAATGGCAGCCTTTATGGTGGTAGGAATATACAACAAACATTTTCCCGCTAATAAGGCAGCTTTAACGCTGTTTAGGAACATGTTTGACAACATTTACTCCCCGCTAGGCGCTGCTATGTTCGCAATTATTGCTTTTTACGTAGCTTCCGCATCTTATCGGGCCTTCCGGGCGAGAAGCATAGAAGCTAGCTTTCTCTTAGGAGCCGCTATTCTTGTTATGATAGGTAGCGCGCCCATAGGAGCCTTAATATGGGAAGAATTTCCCGTAATCAGTAAGTGGTTGCTCACCGTCGTAAATACCTCTGGTCAACGCGGTCTTGCCATAGGACTAGCTATTGGTGGTTTTTCTGCCAGTATCCGTATCCTACTTGGCCTCGATCGCGGACACCTGGGCGAGTAGGGGGAGGTATAACGATGAATTTTGAAAAATTGCAGAACATCGATAGACGCGTCATCTACACATTACTTTTTATAGTGCTGTTGATTCCTATGTTTAGGCCGCTAGGTATCCCCCTATCCATTAATCAGACGACCCAAACGGTCTTCGATATTATTGAAAATCTCGATCCCAGCAAAGATGTAGTACTCTTCGCCATAGACTATTCTCCAGGCGGCTCTCCTGACGTACATCCCCAAGCAGTTGCAGTAGCAGAGCATTTGCGTCGACGCGGCCTTAAGACCATAATGGTGGCCTTTGTAGATGCTGGTGCCATGTTCGGCGAGCAAATCCTTGATGTAATGGAACCCAAGGGCTGGGTGTACGGAACTGATGTAGTTAATCTTGGTTATATGGCTGGTATGGAAACTGGTGTTAAGAACTTTGCTGAAAATCCCGGTGGATCATTTACGGTAGATATTCGTGGCAACAATGTGGCAAGCATGCCAATAATGCAAGGCATCACCCACATTAAGGACTTCGCCTTTATTATTGACTTCCAGACAGGTGCCCCGGGTTATCAAGAGTTTCTCAGGCAGGTACAAGGCCCTTACGGGGTAAAGTATGCTGCTGGTATCGTAACAGTATCGGTTCCTAACGTATTGCCCTTCGTACAGTCTGGCCAGATCAGTGGCTTACTGCAAGGTCTACGTGGCGCAGCTGAATATGAAATGTTGCTGGAAGCTCCTGCTGGCGGCGCAGCTAAAATGGATGCACAGTCTCTCGGGCATCTACTGATTATCGCCTTTATTATCGTAGGCAACGTCTCCTACTTTATGACCAAGAAAAAGCCCATGCGTTAAGCGGCAGGAGGTGAAAAGATAATGTCAACCAATTTATGGGTTTGGTTTATGGGGTTAGGCATGTTGGCCTTATTCTCCTTCGTTTACAAGGAAAACCCCTTCTATCGTCTGTTTGAGCACATCTATGTCGGTGCAGCCGCAGGTTACACTGTTGTAGTCAACTACGGTGCTATCGTAGACCGTGCTATCAAACCCCTAGCGCAGCAGGGAGCATACAACATGATTATCCCTATTGCCTTAGGTTTGCTCCTTTATACTAGGTATTTTAAAAAAATCTCTTATCTTAGCCGCTGGTCGATAGCCTTCTTATTAGGTATCGGCGTGGGCATATCGACTGCCGGTCTGATACAATCACAGCTCATTGCCCAGGTTCGTGCAGGTATGATGAATCTTCTTGTGTATAATAACGGAGCTTTCGTGTTAGGTCGCTCACTCAATAACATCATCATGTTCTTAGGCACGATGTCGGTAATCTTGTACTTCTTCTTCTCTGTACAACAGAAAGGGCTCATCAAGCATGGTAGCGTTTTGGGTCGCTACGTAATGATGATTACCTTCGGTGTGGCCTTCGGCAACGTAGTAATGGGACGTATTTCCCTATTGCTAGGTGCGATGGAGGATATCTTCGGTAAGTGGCTCGGCCTGTTATAACCCTTCCTAATTCAAAGGGGCCGTTGCAGTGACAGCCCCTAAAAAAGCACAAAAGACGGCGATTGGCAGATGCTAAGAGCCGTTTTTTGCATTTTCTCTGTTCCCCATGACATTACTTTGTCTACTTATCTTCTCCCTCCCATATATACTATTATAACAATTGACAGGTAATCTAAATTTATAATATAATTTCCTTACGCTACAGCAGTTTTTAGTTATGTATAGACGAGGTGTGTAATGTTTATCCGCTTACATACGCTTAGAGGGACATGAAACCCATGGCCAGAGATTTCGCCGTGTCACTCTCTCCAGAAGAAGCCGTCTCGGCAATTGTGAAGGAGATCACACAAGCAGACACATTGCTCCTGCCTTGGGCATACCAAGGGGTATTGTTGGATGATTACCGTGTAGAATGCTCGTCCGGCACCCTCATTTCGTTGATCTTCACCAAATATTATGTTCGTGTCGGTAGTTTTGTGACCCTGGTTGTCTCCATAAACACCTTATTGGGCAAGACTATTGTTCATGTGGCTACCGGTGGACACAAGGGATTGCTGGATAATTTTGACTTGGGGGCCGCTTCCTCTTTCGCTGCAATGGTTGAAAGAGCGTTGCAGGGTCACATACTCGGTACAGAATGATACGGACGAAATCCCTAACAAACGGATATGCGATGACCAGAGACCGACTCCAGAGTTGAACTAGGCCCCAGATGTTGACACCCTAAAAGGGTCAGACCATTTTACTGCTGATAGGTGGTTCCTGTATTCAACAGGAACCACTTTTTTTGTGTCCACCGGTTTTGGGAGGCTTCGTTCACTGCTAAAACCCAATACCGTCTGCCAGTGCGACTGCTAGCTTAGCTGAACGCAGGCCATGGTAGTACCTGTGCCCAGTTTTCTAGCGGTGTCTCATCAGTGAACTTCATTTTCTCTATCCCCCATGACATTATTTTGTCAACGTTCATTTTTGCCCCCCTCGGTATAAATTCCTCTTCTATGTAGCATTTATAAAAGTTATAATGGTAAGAGAGATGAGTGGCGGCACATGCCCGAGGCGCTCTCCGCTCACAACTCACAACTCACAGCTCACAGCATTATACCATATTTACCCTAGAGGAGTGGATTAGATGAAGACTATAGATTGCCGTGGCCTAGCCTGCCCTCAGCCAGTGATTAATACCAAAAAAGCACTCGATATGGGGGCCAGAACCCTAGAAATAATTACTGACAACGTCGTGTCAAGAGAAAATGTGCTGAAATTTGCACGTAGCCAAGGGTGTTTTGCTAGTTTTACAGATGATAATGGCATCTACCGGATTATCGTGACTAGGGCCGACACCTTACCTAGTACTCTCCTAGAGGCCGTAGCCTCTCTACCTGTGCTAGGAAACTTGACCCTGTACCTGATTACTTCTGACGAGTTTGGTCGCGGTGGCGCTGAGTTAGGTATGGCCCTGATGAAGACCTTTTTCTACGCATTGAGTGAGTCGGGGGTACAGAACAACCACCTGGTCTTTGTGAATGCGGGGGTCAAGCTTGTTTGCGAGAGCTCCCCTGTCTTAGAAAGCATAAGGAAGTTAACCGAAGTAGGCTGGGATATAAAGGCTTGCGGTACTTGCCTTAATTACTACGGCCTCAAAGAAAAGCTCGTACTTGGTGAGATTACCAACATGTATAACATTGTTGAACTAGTGGAACAGTCGGGTAAGGTAGTGACGCTGTAGGAGGATACGAGGATACGGCACCACTGACCGAGTCACTGACCGAGGACACTGATTTACACTGAAGGAGCCGTCAGTACCAAAACACTTGTTGTCCTCTCTTTATGCAACCTCATTATCATCCGGTGCCTACGCTCTGTCCCATTTCCCGATGTAATGTTCCTCTATATGCAATTTTACCCGCCTGGCAATGCCAGGCGGGTTTTGTGTAGCCCCGAGGCACCGACTCGGGGATTATTACAGTGTCAGCTCTAGGTGGATGTCTTCAGGTTCTTTAGCGAAGAGTAGTGGGTCTACTTCAGTAGCCAGGGTGCAACCCATGCGCTGATAGAAATGTATTGTATTGCGTGAGGGAGTGGCAGACACATAGAGCTTTTTAGCACCTAGTTCTCGGGCCTTGTCTATTACTAGCTGCATCAGTTGCTGTCCTACTCCACGGCCTCGACAGTCTTTGCTGATGTGAAGAATGGGCATTTGCAGTGTGTCTTTAGCTGATCCTATAAAGTCGCATTCAACCGAGCTTGCCCCCACTAGCTTATCGTCAGCGAATGCGCCGTAGACAATGCCACCGCGCTCCACTAGCTCCTCAGTCTCCTCTACCATCTTCTCAAGTTCCTGTGGATTGAACCCCCGTACGTCATATACTTCCGGTTCAAGTACTAGTTTTCCGTCCCTATAATAGTAGATGGCATCGATATATTCACTTCTATCAATCCCCCTGAGATTTGCCACATCCTCTTTAGTCAGCTGGCGATAGGTTATATGTTCGGACAAATGTATCCTCCTTCGTAAGCACTGCAGATACTGTGCTCTTTAATAAATGCCTGCAGTGTAGCCCCGGGGGCACCCACCACGAGTACTCTTCAGAGTACGGGGCTGAGCAGCCTTTAGGATGCGGGCCAGAACCCGGGGAGTACCTCCGCGCATCCCTATCGCATTGCTATGCAATGCTGCCGGTTCCAGGTGCTGCGCGGCTACACGGATGGGATACTCTACGCGTGCGATGTATAGGGAAAGGTAAAGGGCTTGGTTACCGTGATGGCGGGTTTTACGAATAACCCCCTTCCCAAGTAGAATAACACTTGGGTGGCATGAATGCGTGGTAAAGAACAGATTGAGATAATCAATGCCTTAATGCCTACTTCAAAACAGTTCCTGCATTATACCTATGCAGGAACTGTTTTACTTTTACCGAATAGTCTAATATCGATAGCTACAGAAGGTATTTAGGAGGTGTTAAATGCGCATACAAGGTAGGTACTTAATTGTGGTATGTATGTTGGCAACCCTAATAGTTGCAGCATCGGCTTGGTTTAACGTTATCTCACAAACCAGCCGATTATTTTCTAACCTCGTAGCGGCGACCGCGTACCTGTGGGGACTAGCGGGAGGTTTTTATCTTTATTATGGTATAGGCTATCTGGCAGATAGAGTTGGCAGGTTCCTGATTACTTACATGCTGATTCTTATGGTATATTGGCAGCTGGTGCCCGACATGATCTGGAGCTACGGGGGACCTGTATCTGACAGGATAGGTGCCTGGGGCATAGGGCTGATTGCCTCAGCACAATCGCTCGTCTTATCGCTAGTTGCATTTTACCTTATTCAAGGTGCGAGAAGGATAGTGCGCAGCAAACGACTGCTCCACTAACCGCCTGCCCTATGGCATACTATAAAAAAACCGCCTGAAATGTTTGAGGACTTCATCAACCTGATAGCTTTTGTGTAGCCCTGTCTTGCACCACACTGCGAAGTGCTCACAGTTATTAACCGCAAGGTTGTACTCACCTTTACCAAGTTGGCTTTCTGCTCTCTCCACAGTCTCTTCTGGTGAGTACAGATGGAAGTCTGAATCGATATCATACCGTTTGAACCACTCCAAAGAGCGGATCTGCTGAGGCCCTATAGTGATGGGTTCTGACTTAAATGGGTTACGTGGGTCCGTACAATCGAGCACGAAAAGCTGTTTCTGCTTGTTCAGAAAGCGGCTCATGTCTGTACGATATATGCGGAAAGCCCGGTTTCTGGCGAGGCGCCGCAACGGAGCTGAGGTATAATGTATGACCTCGTTGTTCCCGCAATAGATGCCGTAATGCTCGTACAAACCCCGGTCGATGCCAATAACGTCGCCCCTCTGGAGTTCAACATCCTTACCCGTAGCGTCGTGGAATACGTGGTTGCGCGCTACTGACTTAGCTCTTTTCCGACGAGACATTCTAGCCTTTTTCATTTATTACCCCCCCCTGCAGTATCTCCTACGCAGGATGCTGCTAAAACATGCTTGTTTATGACGCGAAGAAGGAGAAAAACAAGACCAGGAGCTGACTCGCGCGAGTCAGCTCCTCAATCTTAGACGTCTAGTTTATAGCTGTAGCAGTTATATTCCCATTGCTTCTTAAATCCTAGGTCCTCAGCTGCTTTGACAGAGCCTATGTTAGTATCGGCACAGTCCCAGTAGGGTACAAGCTTCTCCTGCACTGCCCGCTTCACACACTCGGCAACTACTGCCTCAGCTAACCCCTGCTCTTTGTACGGCTCAAAGGTCTCGACCTCTAGGGCATAGGTCTTGTCGGATATAAAGCTTATAAAACAAATGCTGGCGATGGCGTCTTTATTAATAGCGCCATAGGCAAAACCATCGTGAAGAAAGACCCGTACGGAGTGCCAGTACCGCTCTAGCTCCTCAACAATATGCACACTGTTCAAGAGAGGGGTGGACAGCAGCTTTCTGTCTACAGGTACGATAGTGAAGCCCTGAGGAGTGGGCTTAGCTTGTGGTGGTGCTTTGTGGGTATAAGTGTAGACCCTTTGTGTCGAGCTTACGAGATCATGTTCTGCAAAGAGCGACCTTATGGGTAAATTCCACTTTTTATGGGTGCCACTGACCTCAAAGGTCTTATAGGCCATTTCCTTCATCCTCGGGGTTAATTCCTGATGTATGTACGGAACCAGAGCAGTGTTAAAACGCTCGCTAGCTTCACTACCCATGAGATAAAAGCCCTGAATTCCTTGCGACCAGACTAGAGCCGACTCTGGGTCATCTGCGTCCTCTACAAATACCCAGCCCGGGTTATTGCCGGTTATAACGGCCCGTGCTTCGATATTGGTGTGTTTGTCCATCATATAATCGATCCTGCGAAAATCCCGCTTGGTTAACTCGTATAGCATGTATACCTCCGTCACTACTTTTTGGGGCCTTTTGTCTCGCCCTACTTACGATATCAGAGGAGCAAGAGAGTGTCAAAAGCTGCCGCATCTAGATATCGGTACTTTGTACATCGTACTTCGTTCTTCGTAACACGATGTACTAAGTACGTAGTGCGAAGTACGTCGCTCATGACAACTTAGTTAAAGTTAAGACCTTCGTAACATCATTTTGTCGAAAAATAAGGGATAATGACATTATCAAGTTGTTGGGGACATTCCTCTGCCTACCCATTAGTTGGGGACATACCTCCGACTCCCACAGTGTCATCTCTAGAAGAGGAGGCGTGTCCCCAGACCTCTGACCCCATGAAAAAGAGGTGTGTCCCCATACCAATTATTAAGGAGGAATGCCATGAAAAGCCTAAAGGTCATCGCTCTTGTTCTGCTCCTGCTGTCGACCTTTGCTACCATCACGCCGGTTGCTCGGGCCAGCTCCAGTTTCCGTCTCGGTAATGAAGTCCTTTTGGAGAAGCATCGCCATTTGATTGAAGGCAAACGCATTGGGCTAGTCACCAACCAGAGCGGAGTCAACAGTAAGGGCGAATCACTAATCGACATTTTAGCTAACGACAAGGACTTAATGCTAACTGCACTCTATGGACCTGAGCATGGCATTGACGGCAAGGCAGCCGCGGGGGCCTATGTGGAGTCGTATACTCACCCCACACTAAATATCCCCGTGTACAGCTTGTACGGCTCGACCCGCAAACCAACCCCTGCTATGCTTACGAATATCGATGTGCTGTTGTTTGATATACAGGACATCGGCGCAAGAACGTACACCTATATTTCTACCATGAATTACGCTATGATCGCTGCTAAAGAGAATAACAAGCCTTTTATTGTGCTCGACCGCCCTAACCCCTTAGGCGGGATAATTGTAGAAGGTCCTGTGCTAGAAGACGGTTTTAAGACCTTTGTCGGGGTGGACAACCTCCCTATGGCACATGGCATGACTATTGGTGAGTTGGCGTTTTATTTTAACCGGTTGATTGGCGCTGATCTTACTGTCATTACCATGGAAGGCTACAGCCGCGAGATGATTTACCAAGACACTGGCCTGCCGTGGGTGCAGACCTCGCCTAATATCCCAAACATTGATAGCGTATTTGGCTACATGGCCACAGGCTTAGGTGAAGGCACCGGTATTGGTCAGCAGGATAAGTTTAAGTTCATTGGCGGAGCAAATATAGATCCAGACATGTTCGCTGCTATCCTCAATACAGCTAAGCTTTCTGGAGTCCAATTTATCGCTGAAAGATTCATAAGATCGAACGGAACTTCTGTTCCTGGCGTCAGGCTCCTTATCACTGATTTTAAGACCTTCAACCCCGCAAAAAGTGGGCTCTATGCCTTGTTCTATGCTCGCAGCCTGTGCAACTTCTCTATCCCCAAGAGTGGGCCGACCCTCGCAACCATGGTAATGTTCGATAAGGTCATGGGCACAAACCAAGTAGGTGTGTGGCTAGAGAAGAACTACTCACCGCAACAAATGGAGGCGGCTTATACCCCAGGACTGAACGCCTTCAAGAAGGAGCGCGTGAAGTACTTGCTCTATGGTTATGTCGGCAATAAGACCAATCCTTCAATACTTGTTAATGGCCGTAATACCTTCACTGACGTGAAACCTTTCATCAGCAATGCCCGCACCTTAGTACCCGTCCGTGCGATTGCTGAAAATTTGGGAGCAGAAGTTGAATGGTTTGAGCGCGACAACTCTGTGACCATCACCAAGGATGCTATAGTAGTGAGGCTAGTACTCAACAGTAGAGCAGCGTCGGTCAATGGCGCTCCCCTGCTGCTAGATGTTGCACCTATTGCTACAGCCGGCAGAACCTTCCTACCCGTGCGCTTTGTGAGCGAATACCTCGGGGCCGAAGTTGATTGGCAAGGAGATCGTTTTGCGGTAGCTATTACGACGAGGTAGCCAGTAAGAAGTGATTTCTGTGGGTCAGAGTCCAGTCCGTGGTTGGTCAGGAATAGCTACTGAATGTATGCGCTGTGGTTCAGCTACAAAAGGCAGGGCACAGAGGTCAGCTCCTTGAAGCTGTTATGGGGGTCAGGGAAAGTAAACTAACAGAGACATCAACCGAGGTTAAAAAGAGTTGGCGCAACATTGATGTTGCGCCAACTCTTTTTACTCACTCAGTCGTTAGTCCCCACCAACTCTGCGTGAGGCAGTTCAGGCTGTCTCTTCTCGATAAACTCTGCCCCTAATAAGAAATTCTGTGTTTCCTTGAGAACGCGGGCACGGATTTGCTCACAATAAGCTGGGTCAATCTCCACCCCGTAACTATTTCTTCCTGTAGTAAGCGCGGCTACCATTGTAGTACCCGTCCCGCAGAATGGGTCTATGACAGTGTCACCGACAAACGAAAACATCCGTACTAGGCGAGAAGCCAGCTCCAATGGAAAAGGCGCAGGGTGATTTCTTGTGGATGCACCAGGTATCGTCCAGATCTGCTGAAACCACTGATCAAACAGTTCCTTGGGAATCATGCTCAGCCTGCGCTGCTCCTCAGTGGGTTGCCGGTAACCACCAGGTTTTCGCTGCATGAGAATAAACTCTATATCGTTCTTAATAATGGCGTTAGGCTCATAAGGCTTACCCAAAAACTTACTACCGTTGCTAACTTCGTAGTTGGCATTCGAAATCTTGTGCCAGATGATTGGATTAAGATTATCAAACCCGATCTTCCGACAGGCAACTGCTATGTCTGAGTGCAAAGGCATCACCACATGGCGGCCAAACTCACGGCGCGACATGCAAACATCACCAACCACACACACCATATGCCCACCCGGCACCAATATCCTGTAAGCCTCTTTCCAAACCTTGTTGAGTTCCGCAAGAAAGTCTTCGTATTCTTGCACATGCCCAAGCTGTTGCGGATGCTCATTATACCTTTTTAAGGTCCAATAAGGCGGAGACGTGATGACCAAATGTACAGAAGCGTCCTCACAAAAGGATAGATCGCGGGCGTCTCCATTTACCAATACGTGTTTTGTCACTTCATTCCCTCCAACAATGTGCTTAACAGAAGCCGTGCTGCACTCTCTATTGACCCTTGCGTCTGCGAGGCGAAGAAAACTCCATCGATGAATTGTGATCGCAGTCTATCACGCACATTAGAGTGGTCCTCTGGGAAAGGGAAGTATATAACTGCCGCAAATTTCGCAGCGGGGAGGGCACCCCGGAGTTTGGCTGCCTTGTTCACGATCTCATCACACCGCTTGTGGATGTCGCGCCTTGCCTCTACTCGCTTGATGTCAACTCCTAATCGTATATCTCCCGTCAGTGGAGAGGCAGCGTCTAGCTCAAACTCTTCTCCCTCTACTTTGAAGTGCCTCTTTTTGAACTTAGTCTGTCTACCGGCTCCAAACCGATTAAGTGCCTCGACAATTTGCTTCTCCCACTGGCCTTTTAACTTACGTACTTCCTTGTCTATAAAGGCCACCTTATCGACATGGCCTAAAGCTGTGAGCGAGACCCTATCGGGGAGAAATGGCTTTATGTACCCAGCGACCACCTTGGCTTGATCTTCGTTAAGTGAACCGCCATAAGTATCAAGGTTCTTTATTCCAAGATCTCTTTCTAGTGCTCGTCCCGCGATGTTGCACAGACAAGCAAGAGGTTTAAAAACCATGGGAAAGTTCACGAGGATTTCAGCCAACTCAAAGACATCCATGTCTGAGAAGTGTATGAACTCATCTACTTCAGCTACGAGGTATTCTTTGAAAGCTTCCCTAAGGGTTCTCTGCACAAACATCGAATCTATCTCTGGTGAGTTCATCCACCGCCTGCATGAAATCCACATGGGAGCCATATTCCTTGTCCATCAACGCCACCTCAAAACTCTATATAAGTGGTACTTCGCTGTCCACGTCGTATTTCCTGCGTGGCACAAACTGGTGTTTGCATATTTGTGTGTTACTACAAGGTTTGTGTCTCTCTCTCGAAAAAACGGTGCGTCTCTGTTGTAGAGACGCACCGACCTTTACCGATATTCTCCTGTGAAGACTTCCTCTGCAGAGCCGGTCATATAGAGGTTGCCGTCCTCTTCAACCCACTCAATGACAAGCTCACCGCCGCGCAGCAGCACTGTGGCTCTGCGCGGTGAACGTTTAGTGAGATAGGCTGCAGCTAGTACGGCTGTAGCTCCTGTTCCACAAGCAAGAGTTGGGCCAGCGCCCCGCTCCCACACCATATCCACTAGATAGTCCGGGCGCTTAACCTCGACAAAATTTACATTAGCGCCCTTAGGAAACACAGGCAGCTTCTCTATTTGCTGACCCTCGGTGACAAAGTCAAAGTCAGTCAGATCGGGCACAAAGATCACCACATGAGGTACGCCGGTATTAATCAGCACACCAGTATAAACACCCTTCTCGGTCCGCAAGGGAAGATCCGTTACCGGTCCTTCCCCCTCCACCAAGGCCGGGAAGGCAGACGGCTTAAGAACAGGGGCACCCATATTTACTCTAATTAGTTGGGCTTTGTTGGCCCTTCTGGTAATCTCGGTTGTGTATATCCCTGCCAGGGCCTCTACGGTAACTATGGTACCGCGGGAACGGCCCCGGTCATATATAAATTTGGCTACACAACGCAGGGCATTGCCGCACATTTCAGCTTCGCTCCCGTCGGAGTTCATGATCTGCATGCGGCAGTCGGCCCGCTTGGAGGGGTAAACTAACACTAGTCCATCCGCTCCTACGCCAAACTGTCTATGACAAATAGCCTCTGCCAGTCGGCTTGGTGCCTCGAAGAGGGTTTCTTTGTCCATGTCTACTAGTATAAAGTCATTGCCTAGTCCGTGCATTTTTGTAAATAGCATACTCAGTTTTCCCCTTTCCGGTCACCTAAGAAGCCTTACGGAGAAGTCGGAAGACTTCTCACTACATTATACGCGAATCACCTGATAAGGGCAAAACCCGTGGACAGGACTCTCAACCACTGCTGCGCCCTACACCTTTAAGCCCCAAAGGGTTTCTTCTGCCCATTCGATGGCTAAGTCTGGCTCATTAGTTTTGATTAAAAGATGCCCCATTTTACGGCCGTACTGTGCTTGGCCGCTTTTGCCGTAAAGGTGTAACTTAACATTCGTGGGTAAGTACGGGATAATTTTCATTAGGCTAGGCATGTCGGCACCCAGTACGTTAACCATAACTGCAGGAAAGAGTAGTTCGGTTGACCCAAACGGCAAGCCGCACACGGCTCGCACAAATTGCTCAAACTGCGAGGTATGGCACGCGCCAAAACTAAAATGGCCTGAGTTATGTGGCCGAGGGGCTAGTTCATTTACCATCAAGCCTTGCGGTGTAACAAACATTTCTACTGCTAGAATCCCCACCAATTGCAAAGAGTCAGCTATGCGCTTGGCTAGGCTTTGTGCTTCCTCTTCTAAACTTGCATTGATCCTAGCTGGTACTACTGTGGTATGAAGAATGTTGTCGCGATGTAAATTTTCAGCAACCGGAAAAAGAGATGTAGTGCCGTGACCATTGCGAGCTACAATGACCGATACTTCGCCGAGGAGCTGCACAAACTTCTCTAATACGAACTGTCCACCTCGACCATATAGCGCCATTGCAGCGGGGATGTCGTCTTGACTACGTAGTACCTGTTGGCCTTTGCCGTCATACCCACCAGTAGCGGATTTAAGTACCGCAGGGTAGCCAATTTGCTCTAGCGCACAGATGAGCCGAGCCTCGCTGTTCACTACGGCATAAGGCGCAATGGGAAAAAGATGCTTTGCAAGATGCCCTTTCTCCAACACGCGGTGCTGTGTAATGGAGAGTATCTCACTTCCTTGTGGTACATAGTACTGCTGTTCTAAGGCGCCTACCACAGACGCACTGATATTCTCAAACTCGTAAACCAATACATCAGATTGCTCAGCTAACTTCTCTGCCGCAGCAAGATCGTTAAACGACCCGACAATCTGCCCATCACTTACCTGCCCACAGGGGGAGTCGGGGGTAGGGTCAAGACACAGAACCCGATATCCCATTTTCTTAGCTTCTATGGCGGTCATTCGACCTAACTGCCCACCGCCTAGGATACCAATTGTAGACCCTGGCAGAATCACGCGCTTGCTCATTCTATTTCTAACCTCTCCTGCGCATACACCTGGTTTGCCGCAGCCTCGCGCCGTAAGCTGAGCTTACCGTGCAGCTCACTGTCTGTGGCAGCAAGTATTTGGCAGGCAAAAAGTGCTGCGTTCTTGGCACCAGCGATACCAATAGCTACAGTTGCTACTGGAATACCTGCGGGCATTTGCACAATAGACAATAGCGAGTCAAGTCCCTGTAAATTGTGGGTAGGGATGGGCACTCCAATCACCGGGAGCATAGTCTTGCTTGCTACCATGCCTGGCAGGTGGGCGGCTCCGCCTGCGCCGGCAATAATTACTTTAATTCCGCGTGAAGCGGCTTGTGAGGCATAGTTGAACATAAGGTCGGGGGTACGGTGAGCCGAAACCACTTTGCGCTCATGGGCTACATTAAGCTCTTCTAGGATACGGCAGGCCTCTTGCATCACCGGCCAGTCGGATTTGCTACCCATTATCACTCCAATTCGTGGCTTCATAAATGACTCCCCTTTCTCTGGCCTATGTCGGTGCGGTAGCGCATATCGGCGAAAGAGATTTCCTTCATCCCTTGGTATGCTAGACGAAGGGCTCCATCAAGATTTGGTCTCTTGCCCACCACATTTAGGATTCTGCCTCCATTTGTGACTAGCTGGCCTTCCGCTAAGGCCGTGCCGGCGTGAAAGACGATACAGCCTCGGGCCTGAGCTTGCTCTAAGCCGTTAATAGTTGCTCCCTTAGAACCCTGTGCCGGGTATTCGCCTCCACAGGCTACTACAAGCGCTACTGCGTCGTTACTCCAAACGAGCGGAGCTAAGGGGAGCTGGCTAGTAGCTGCACCGAGTAGGTAGGGCACAATGTCAGAGTCTAGACGACTCATCAACACTTGGCATTCTGGGTCACCAAAGCGAGCGTTGTACTCCAATAGCTTAACTCCAGAGGCGGTAACCATTAGACCTAAGTAAATCATGCCGCGATATTCTGCGTTCTCTTGTTTAAGGCCAAAAAGAGTCCTGTCCAAGATTTGCCGTACAACGGTGCTTAACTCGAGTGTCATGTAGTCTACAGGTGAATAAGCACCCATGCCTCCAGTATTAGGACCGGTGTCTCCATCATGTAGTTGCTTGTGGTCCTCAGCTGCCTCTAACACATGGTAGATATAACCATCAGTAATAGCAAACACCGAGACCTCGCGCCCGACCAGAAACTCTTCTACTACTAAGCTTTGCTCTGCGGGTAGGTGAGCTACAGCAGAGACTGCTTCATCACAGGTGTAAGCGATAACGACACCCTTGCCTGCAGCCAAGCCATCGGCCTTGACCACTATGGGCAGGGGACACTCTCTAAGATAGGCAATCGCTGCGGCTCGGTCTGTAAAGGTAGTGTACTCTGCCGTGGGAATGCCGTATTTCTTCATAAAGCCCTTTGAATAGGCCTTGCTCCATTCGAGCCGAGCTCCCGCACAAGTGGGGCCAAAAACTGCACATGACGGGTGGTGCTGTTTAACCGCATCAGCCACTCCAGCCGCTAAGGGGTCCTCGGGGCCGATGACTAATAAGTCAATGTCTAATTTTTTAGTCAAGGCAACAACTGCGTGTGGGTCTAGAATATCGCAGGGAACGTTCACTGCATCTTGTGCAGTACCAGGGTTCCCAGGTGAGCAATAGAGCGCTGTGACTAAGGGGCTTTGGGATATTTTCCACACCAAAGCGTGCTCGCGACCGTTTTTTCCAAGGACGAGTATACGCATGTGACACCTCCTTGTATTACCTATGAAAGAGCTCTTAGGAGGGAACCCATCGTGTGAATTGTATTGGGTGTCCCTGCTTCGTTTGACTAGTGCCTAAAGTGCCTCTCGCCGGTGTAGACCATGGCGATTCCGGCCTGCTCGGCTACTGCTAGTGAGTCACTATCACGCATTGATCCACCGGGTTGAATAATTGCGACAATCCCGACTTCAGCGCACTTTTCTAAGACGTCAGACATAGGAAAAAACGCATCTGAAGCTAGAACTGCGCCCTTAAGCTTGCCTCCTGCACGCTGCATGGCTTGTAATGTCGGGTCAATCCGATTGGTTTGCCCCATGCCTACACCGAGGGTTACTCCATCCTTGACAATAACTATGGCGTTAGACTTGACGTGTTTAACCACGGTCCAGCCAAATTCCATGTCATCAATCTGCCCGTCTGTGGGGAGAGCAGTGGTAACAACGCGCCAGTTCTTGCGCGAGCCGGTCACATCCGGTGTCTGGAGGAGGTACCCACCGTCCACCTTTTTTAGGTCCCATTGTGGTAGCCTTACTTCGCGCGGACTCATATCTACGGCCAGAAGTCGTAGGTTCTTCTTCTTGCCTAATGCTACTAGCGCCTCTGCGCTAAACTGCGGGGCTATTACTACCTCCAGAAAGATCTCTGCTAGAGCTCCTGCCGTGGCGACGTCTACCTCCCGATTAAGGGCGATAATACCACCAAAAATGGAGACGGGGTCGGCAGCGTGAGCTTTCGTGAAGGCATCATAAATTGTCTCGCCTAGGGCCACGCCGCAGGGGTTAGTATGCTTAATTGCTACGGCCGCCGGGCGGGAGAATTCCTTAACTAGCTCCAATGCAGCATTAGCGTCATTAATATTGCAGAAGGAGAGCTCTTTTCCTTGAAGCTGCTTAGCTTGACTTAGTCCTCCCGCAAGAACTGGTTCCCGGTAGAAGGCGGCGGCTTGGTGAGGGTTCTCTCCGTACCGCAAACCCGAGGTCCGCGTCATGGGTAGCCCCAGTTCTTGTGGGAAGCCCTCTAGGCCGAAGGCCTGCCAGAAGTACATGCTGATGGTGCTATCGTAATGGGCGGTATGCAGCAAGGCCTCAACCGCTAGCCTGCGACGCAAGCTATGGCTTACCTCGCTCTTCTCACGTAAGTCACGGATTACCTCGGCATATTGCGCAGGGCTTGTGACTACTGCTACAAAGGCGTGGTTTTTAGCGGCGGAGCGCACCATTGCAGGGCCGCCGATATCAATGTTCTCTATAGCCTCATCTAGAGTGTGCATGCGGCTAATTGTTGCCGCAAAGGGATAGAGATTAATGCAAACTAGATCTATCGGCTCTATACCCTGCTCCTTAGCTAAATTAATATCCTCGGAATTGTCGCGCCGCATCAAGATGCCCCCGTGAACTTTAGGGTGCAAGGTCTTAACCCTGCCATCCATCATTTCAGGAAAAGAAGTTATTTCTTGCACTTCTGTAACAGATATTCCCGCGGTCCTCAGAAGTTGAGCCGTACCCCCGGTGGAGATTATGGCAAAGCCTAAGCTCACCAGTTCCTCCGCAAATTCTATAACTCCGTGCTTATCTGATACACTAATAAGCGCTCGTTTCATCTCCCGAACCTCCTTCAATAACCTTTACGCGGCGCCCTTCTATACGTAGGCGCCCCTCGGCGTAAAGCTTTATAGCTAAAGGATAAAGCTTTTTTTCTACTTGCGAGATTTTTTGGGTTAGCGTCTCTACGGTATCACTGTCTAAGACATCCACCACTTGCTGCAATATTATCGGACCGGTATCTACCTGATCGTCCACAAACATGACTGTAACTCCGCTTACTTTACAACCATAGTCCAGCACCTTTTCGTGAACGAGTTGGCCATAGCACCCCTTACCACCAAAGGCCGGAAGGAGGCTGGGGTGAATATTCATAATCTGTCCGGCAAAACTAGCCATGGTTTTCGGTCCAAGGATGGATAAGTACCCCGCCAAAATAATCAAGTCTGGCTTGACCTCAAGTAACTGGGTGCACAGCGCTTCATCATACGCTGCCGCATCGAGAAAGTCCCGCGGGCGGATGATAGCTACTGGGATGTTGTGTTTACGCGCCCGGTCTGGTGCCTTTACATCGCGGCGGGAGCTAATGCACATACTTATCTCAGCGTTGAGGTAACCGCTCTCAATGGCGTCTATAAGGGCCTGCATGGTCGTGCCGCCGCCGGAAACGAGCACGGCGAGGCGACACGGGGAAGAGTTCCTGGTTCCCTCGCGTGTCAATGCCACGCGGAACCCATTTGATTTTGGATTTTGTATTTTTGTTTCGTCCTCTAACTGAGGACTGGCGGATGACCGTTCTCCGTCCTCCCCAAGCAACCAGAGACTAGTGACTAGTGACCAGTCACTCAAACCTAACCCCTGCCCCTGCTTCGACCTGGCCAATAATATATGCCTTTTCACCGCTTGATGCCAGACGATCTACTACTAAGTCAGCTTGCTCAGATGACACTACCAGAACAAACCCTATACCCATATTAAAAGTTCTAAACATTTCGCATATCTCCACGCCGCCGAGTTGCTGTAGCCACGAGAATACTGGGAGGATGGGCCAGCTTCCTAATTTTATGCTGACTCCGAGGCCCTCAGGGAGCACACGCGGGATGTTCTCAATAAAGCCGCCACCAGTTACGTGCACCATACCTTTAATTAGGGCCTCTTTCACCAACGGCAGCACCGCTTTGACATAAATGCGCGTAGGCCTAAGGAGCTCTTCACCTACTGTTACGCCTAGTTCTACCGGAACGTGTACTGTGCTTAAGTCGTTTAGCTCAAAGATAAGTTTACGGATTAAAGAATAACCGTTACTATGCAGGCCACTAGACGGCAAACCCACCAGCACATCCCCGGGCTTAATATTGCTGCCATCAATGACGTTTTGTTTTTCTACTACTCCTACAGCAAAGCCTGCTAAGTCGTATTCCCCGGGGCTATAGAGACTAGGCAGTTCGGCAGTCTCACCACCAATTAGGGCACAACCTGCTTGGCGACAACCTGTAGCCACCCCACTGACAATATCAGCCACTTGCTCAGGAACAAGCTTGGCGACGCCAATGTAGTCTAGAAAAAACAGCGGCTCGGCACCGCACACCAGAATATCGTTGACCGACATGGCTACCAAGTCGATTCCAACGGTATCATGTCGATTAAGCATAAAGGCGATTTTGAGCTTGGTGCCGACACCATCTGTTCCAGAGACTAATACCGGCTCTTGATATTTGCCTAAAGCAAACAGCCCCCCAAATCCACCGATGTCGGTCATGACTCCGGGGCGGAAGGTGGATCTAACTGATTCTTTTATAAGACTAACGGCACGGTTGCCGGCGTCGACATCGACACCGGCTTCCTTATAAGTTACACCTTGTTTGTTAACCACGGATATCACCCCACTCCTCGTTCCTAGGCACAACTCGCCGACTTTGCTCCGAAACATCCAGTGGATAGTTCCTGTCAAAACAGCCTAAGCAAAACCCATTGTGCGCCTTATCTACAGCCTTAAGCATGCCCTCTAAACTCAAGTACCCTAGGCTATCTGCGCCGATCATTTGACAAATCTCTCCCACCTGCATGCGAGAACCTACGAGCTCCTCGCACGAAGGTGTATCTACACCAAAGAAGCACGGGCTAATCCAGGGTGGGCAGCTGATTCGTACATGTATTTCTTTAGCGCCGGCCTGCCGCAACATTTTTACTAAAAACTGCGTTGTCGTGCCCCGCACTATGGAATCATCTACTATAATTATGCGCTTACCGCGTACAACCGTTGAGTTAGGTGTAAGTTTGAGTCTAACCTTTAGTTCACGTAAGGCCTGACTAGGCTGTATGAAAGTACGGCCCACATAGCGATTTTTAACTAACCCTTCTCCGTAGGGGAGTCCGGACTCTAAAGCGTAGCCAATTGCCGCTGATGTGCCGGAATCAGGCACGGATATGACCATATCTGCATTAACTGCGTGCTCTTGGGCTAGTAATTTACCCATAGCGGTACGAGCCTCATATACGTTAAGACCATCTATGGTGCTATCGTTACGAGCAAAATAGACGTATTCGAAAATGCACGAGGCCGACTTGCCCTCGCTGTATTGACGAAAGCGTAGACCATGTTCGCCGATAATAACTAGTTCTCCAGGCTTGATATCCCGCACGAACTCACCGCCGACTGCCTCAATAGCGGCGCTTTCTGAGGCTAATACATAGCCTTTACCTAGGGTGCCTAAGCACAACGGCCTAAACCCGTGGGGGTCTCTCACGCCGATGAGTTGATTGCTGGTGCATATGACTAAAGAGTAGGCGCCTTGCACAAACCCTAAAGCGCGTACCAGCGCCTCTTCGCTGCCATCCATACGGTAGCGCGCGATAAGATTAAGGATAACTTCAGTGTCGCTAGTGGTCTGAAAAATGGAGCCATGCGACTCAAGCTCGGCCCGTAAGCCGTCGCCGTTAGTCAGGTTGCCATTGTGAGCTAGAGCTAAGTGTCCTTTCATGTACCTGGCGACTAGCGGCTGGCAATTAACCAAGCCCGAACCACCCGTTGTGGAATAACGCACATGGCCCACTGCAATATGGGAATTGGTGTTACTAAGGCGAGCTATGCTCGCCTCATCAAACACTTCGGCTACGAGTCCTCCTCCCTTGTGGGTGAATATCTCGCTGCCATTAGTAACAGCTAAGCCTGCGCTCTCTTGTCCCCGATGTTGCAGAGCAAACAGGCCGAAGTACCCTAAGCGGGCTACATCTAAATCTTTGCCATATACGCCAAAGACTCCGCACTCTTCTTTAAGCTTGCCGTCTACTGTGACATGAGGCATGGGATGGCCTCCCTCCAGGCTTTTTGAATTTCTCCTAAGGTCTTTGCGATTACTTCTTGCCCGTCTACTCTGACCACCACTGAGCGCCCTTGAACCTTCCCCACAGTTTGACAAGGGACATTGTGTCCGCCGCACAAGAGCTCGAATTGAGCATTGTCTTGGGGGGCTACACTGACTATTACCCGGGATTGAGATTCGCCAAAGAGTAGTGAATCGAGTCGCAACGCTCCTTGGTTTATCAGCTCGATTACTACTCCCTTGCTACCGGAGATGGCGGATTCACTGAGGGTGACGGCCAAGCCTCCTTCTGCACAGTCGTGAGCCGACCTAAGCAGGCCTTGCTTGGCGGCACTGACCAGGAGTTTCTGCAAATGCACTTCAAGTTGAAGGTTAAGCTGAGGCGGCATCCCTTGTTCCAGGCCGTGCCTAAGCTTAAGGTACTCGCTGCCTCCCAATTCGTCGTGTGTGGTACCGAGGAGGTAAACGGTGTCTCCTTCGTTCTTAAAGCCTTGGGTAACCCGCTTCTCGATATCCTCAATCAGGCCAACCATGCCCACGGTTGGCGTAGGATAAATAGCTTGCCCCTTAGTCTCGTTGTAGAGGCTCACGTTACCGCCGGTTACCGGGGTGTTAAGAGCATTACAAGCTGCAGCCATACCTTGTATAGCGCTGTTCAACTGATAGAAGACCTCAGGCTTTTCTGGATTACCAAAGTTAAGGCAGTTTGTTACGGCCAAAGGCTCCGCCCCGCTGCATGCTACGTTTCTAGCTGCTTCGGCTACAGCGATGGCCCCACCGGTATAAGGGTCTAGGTACACGTAGCGGCTATTGCAGTCTACACTCATGGCAATACCTTTTTGGGTACCCTTGATGCGCAGCATGGCTGCGTCAGAGCCAGGCAGGATAACCGTATCGCCGCGCACCATATGATCATACTGTCGGTAAACCCACTCTTTACTAGCAATGTTTGGAGTAGACAATAGAGCGACCAGTACTTCACTCAGATCTTGTGGTTCTTTAATTGTAGAGTAGTCTAAGCAGCGCACGCTCTCTTGCCAGGCCGGCACTGCACCGACAGGACTGTAAACGGGGCCCTCGCTAGCTAGAGCTGCGGCCGAGAGCTCTGCTGCGACCTCGCCGTCGTCTAGGATGCGGAGTAGCCCATCGTCTGTGACTTGGCCTACATCTGTAGCGGTAAGACCCCACTTAGCGCAGCGCTCAGCTACTATAGATACCTTCTCTGGTTCTACTACCAGCAACATGCGCTCCTGCGATTCGGAAAGCATAATTTCATAAGGGTTCATGTTCGATTCGCGGCGCGGCACACGGGCCACATCAAGCTCTAAACCTGTACCAGCGCGCGCTGCCATTTCGCTAGAGGAAGATGTTAAACCAGCAGCACCGAGATCTTGCATGCCTATGATGACCTTATCCTTAATCAGCTCAAGGCAGGCCTCCAGCAGCAGCTTTTCCATAAAGGGGTCGCCGACCTGAACAGAGGGCCGCTTCTTGGCTGATTGCTCGCTCAACTCTTCTGATGCAAAGGTAGCGCCATGAATACCGTCGCGTCCGGTGCTGGCACCGATGAGGATAACGCGGTTACCCACACCGGCAGCCTTACCCTTGGCTAGGCTAGCGTGATCGATAAGACCTACGCACATGGCATTAACTAGGCAGTTCCCTGTATAACTCTGATTAAAATAGATTTCTCCCCCCACGGTAGGAATACCGAGGCAATTACCATATCCCGCGATACCAGCGACTACACCTGAGAACAACCAACGCTGATGTGCTGAGTCCAGCTCGCCAAAGCGCAAGCTATTGAGCAGAGCCACTGGCCGTGCACCCATAGCAAACACATCGCGCACAATACCGCCCACGCCAGTTGCAGCACCCTGATAGGGCTCTATAGCCGAAGGATGATTGTGGCTCTCGATCTTAAACACTAGGGCCAAGTCATCGCCTATATCAACCACGCCGGCGTTCTCGCCAGGGCCCTGTAATACGCGTGCCCCAGTAGTAGGGAACTGCCTGAGAGCCCTGCGGGAGTGTTTGTAGCTACAGTGCTCAGACCACATGACAGCAAACATACCGAGCTCCACTAAGTTAGGGACCCTACCCATAATTTCAATTACTTTTTCGTACTCTTGGGGTTTTAGGCCCATTGCGGTGGCCGAGTCCAAGGACTGCAGCTCAAGATGAAGCTTATGCATGTATGTCACCCCACCATTTAAGTATTGATACCCACACGAGCTTACCGTCGGTGCAGCCTAAAATAGCCTCGGTTGCACGCTCAGGGTGGGGCATCATACCCAGAATGTTCCCCCGTCTATTAGTGATACCCGCAATGTTCTCGATTGACCCATTGGGATTGCTCTCCGGAGTGATTCGTCCCTGTTCATCACAATATCTAAATGCAATTTGGTTATGGCGCTTTAGCTCAGCTAAGCCGTTTTCATCTATAAAATAGTTGCCTTCGGCATGGGCAATGGGAATACGCAAAACTTGGCCTACCTCACCTAGATTGGTAAAGGGTGTACGGTTGTTCTCTAGGCGCAAATGCCTCTCCTCGCAGCGAAACTGCAGATGGTTATTGCGAAGCATGGCCCCAGGCAACAGCCCTGACTCCAGCAAAATCTGGAAACCATTACAAATGCCTAAAACCAGCTTGCCTCGCTCGGACTCCCGCGCAATTGCCTCCATTGCCGGGGAAAAACGCGCAATGGCCCCGCAGCGCAGGTAATCACCATAGGAAAACCCGCCCGGAATAACAAGGCAATCAAAGCGGGATAGATCCTGCTCTTGGTGCCACACGTATTCGGTAGGTTGCCCGAGCACTTCCTTAGCAGCGTGGTAGCAGTCCACGTCACAATTGGAGCCTGGGAAAACCACTATGCCAAATTTCATTGAACTTCCTCCAAAATAAAGTGGTAGTCCTCCATCACTGGGTTAGCCAGTAGGCGCTCACACATGGCGCGCACCATCGCGCTAACTTCGTCAATTGAGGTGGCTTCGACAGTCACCTCCATGTACTTGCCGATGCGCACATCACTCACAGCTTTAAAACCTTGGCTCATGAGGCCTGAGCGCACAGCTTGCCCTTGGGGGTCTAGCACTCCTTCACGTAGGGTCACAAAGATTTTAGCTCTCCACATGTGTTTCGCCTCCTGTTAGTCTATTAAAAATCTCACGATAGGCCTCAGCCACGCCGCCTAAGTCACGGCGGAAACGATCCTTGTCTAGCTTCTCCATAGTTGTGGCATCCCAGAAACGGCAGGTGTCAGGCGATATCTCATCCCCCAGTATTATCCGACCGTTGCAGCGCCCAAACTCCAGCTTGAAGTCTACAAGGAGCACATTAAGACCCCGCATGTACTTGCTGAGAATATCGTTGATCCTAAAGCTCATGTCGGCAATAGTTCTCATCTCTGCGGGAGTTGCCAACCCCAGAGCTTGGATGTGGTAATCATTGATGAGGGGGTCTCCTAGCTCGTCATCCTTGTACGAATATTCAAGCACAGGTGTAGGCAACACTGTGCCTTCTGCAACACCAAGCCGTTTGGACATAGAGCCGGCGACGATATTGCGAATAATGACCTCAACTTTGACTATCTCCAGCTTTTTCACTAGCATTTCACAGGGGCTAATAACCTTGATAAAGTGGTTTTCTATACCTTGCTCGGCCAGTACGGCAAAGAAATGCGCCGAAATAAGATTATTAAGTACGCCCTTTCCTTCTATTTCGCCCTTCTTCTGGGCATTAAAAGCAGTGGCAGAGTCCTTATAGTAGACCCAAAACGTACTTGGGTCATTCGTGCGGTACACTTTTTTGGCCTTACCCTCATAAAGCTGCTCTAGTTTTTCCATCTTTCTCTCCCCCTCGTTTATAGCCCTAAGCGAGAAAACACGGTGTCCACATGCTTGAGATGGTATGCTACATCAAAGCAATCGTTAAGTTCCTGTGCAGATAACCGAGAAGTAATTTGCTCTGCGGCGTTTACCAATAACCTAAAACTTACTTTCTGCTGCCAGGCTTGCATCGCCAATCGTTGCACCATATCGTAAGCCTCTTCGCGGGTTAGGCCTGACTCAATAAGCTTTAAGAGCACATGCTGGGAGTTGGTAAGATCAAAAGAACGCTCTATATTAGCCTGCATGTTCTCAGGGTAAACGTTAAGATCAGCCATCACTCGGTGCAGTATGTGCGTCATGTAATAGAGGCAATGAAAGGCATCGGGCAGGATGATGCGCTCAGCAGAGGAATGTGAAATATCCCGCTCGTGCCATAGCGCTACATTTTCCATAGCTGTTAGGGCGTAACCTCTTAACACCCGGGCCAGCCCCGTTACCCGCTCACACATAATGGGGTTGCGTTTATGCGGCATGGCGGAGCTACCCTTTTGACCAGCCCGAAATGGCTCCTCGACCTCGCGCGTCTCTGTCTTCTGCAAGGCACGAATCTCAGTAGCGAACTTCTCCAAACTGCAGCCCACTATAGCCATGGTAGTGAGTAGAGCGGCATGCCTGTCGCGCTGCAGCGTTTGAGTCGAGGCCTTAGCGGTACTTAACCCCATGCGGCTGCACACATACTCCTCAATGCCCGGCTCAATATTGGCGTAGGTGCCAACAGCACCCGAGAGCTTGCCTACGGCCATGCCCTCGCGGGCAGCCTGCAAGCGCACCAGATGCCGATCTATCTCAGCGACCCATACGGCCAGCTTGAGGCCAAACGTTGTTGGTTCGGCATGAACGCCATGTGTCCGCCCCATCATAACGGTATTTTTGTGCTTCGTGGCCTGTTGCGCAACGGCCTGCCGAAAGTCAGTCAGCTTAGCCAACACTAGGTCTACCGCTTCCACGACGAGCGCCGATAGCGCCGTGTCTACTACATCCGTAGAGGTCAAACCGTAATGAACCCACTTTGCTTCCGGACCTAGAGATTCGCTAACATTGCGAGTAAAAGCCACTACGTCGTGGTTTGTTTGCAGCTCTAGTTCTTCTATTCTTTCTACATTAAACACAGCGTTATGCCGGATAAGTTCAACATCTTCCTGGGGAATGACCCCCCACAAAGCCCAAGCTTCACAAGTGAGGATCTCGATCTCTAACCATTTCTTAAACTTATTTTCTTGTGTCCAGATTTTAGACATTTCTGGAAGGCTATAACGCTCTATCAAACTTAAACCCTCCTAACTTTCTTCTCTGCAAAATACGACCATATGATTATTGTTGCCAAAACGAGAGGGCATTACTGCCCTCTCGCACTTTGTGTCCTAGTGCCTAGCTTACAAAGAAGCGCAGAACGAAAAGGAACGCCAGTATATACATTGTCAGAGAAATGTCTCTGAACTTGCGGGTAGCTAACTTGAGAGCTACGAAAGCTAGAACGCCCCATACGATACCTTCAGCAATACTAAACGTGAACGGCATCATGACGATGGCAAGGAACGCGGGTATAGCTTCTAGGAAATCATCAAACTTAATCTGTGTAACAGGCTCCATCATGAAAACACCGACAATAATCAAAATAGGTGCGGTGGCAGCAGCCGGTACAAGACCTGCTAGTGGAGAAAAGAAGAGCGCTGCAAGAAACAACAAACCAGTAGTAACAGCTGTAAGACCTGTGCGGCCGCCCTCTGCTACACCAGCGGCACTCTCAACGTAGGTAGTAACGGTGCTTGTACCCAGTACGGCGCCAGCAACAGTCCCAATCGCGTCAGCCATAAGCGCTTTATTAGCACGCGGGAGCTTACCATCCTTGTCTAACATCTTAGCCTTACTGGAAACACCAATAAGAGTACCGATAGTATCGAAAACATCTACGAAAGTAAAGGAGAAGATGATCGGAATGAAACCAATCTTAAATAACTCGGCGAAACCGAAACGGAATTCCCCCAAGTGCTGCATACTAGGTGGAGAAGAGATAAGATCACTGAGTGCCTTCGGTGCGCGAATCATGGCAATTTCGGTCTCAGGCAGGAAGCCGAAGAACTGAGGTCCCATGATTTCAGAAACGATCATGCCCACAACAGTAGTGCCGAGGATACCGATAAGCAAGGATCCTCTGACTTTTCTGACAACAAGCACACTTGTTAAGACGAGGCCAAATACGGCCAGCTGAACCTTAGGATCGCTCATGTTGCCGAGTTGAACGAGGGTTGCAGGGTTACCGACAACTAGGCCCGCGTTCTTAAAACCGATTAGGGCAATAAAAAGACCAATACCTGTACCAACCGCTAACTTAAGAGACATAGGAATAGAATCAATAATTGCTTCACGGGCTTTAGTAACGGTTAATAGAATGAAAAGTACACCAGAGATAAAGACAGCTGCGAGGGCGGCCTGATAGCTTAGACCAGCGCCAAATACTACACCGAAAGTAAAGAAAGCGTTAAGACCCATACCGGGGGCTAGGGCAAAGGGGTAGTTGGCCATAAGACCCATAGTAATAGAGGCGATAGCAGCAGAGACACAAGTAGCTGCTAAAACAGCGCCGAAATTCATACCTGCGAGAGAGAGCAGCTCCGGATTAACAAAGATGATGTAGGCCATGGTCATGAACGTGGTGAGACCGGCAAATACTTCTGTGCGGACGGTGGTATTGTTCTCTCTAAGTTTAAATAAACGCTCTAACAACCTCACTGCCTCCTTAAGTTTTGCAATATCTCTACCGCAGCGCCGCTTGGACCCGACCAGCTTTCACTGTGGAACCCTAGACATATACTCGTGGAGAGACATCGCATTCTGTTTCCACCAAGAATATATCATTTGACAGCAAAGCTTGTCAACGCAAAACGCGAACGATTTATTCTCTTTATTTATACAACGTTCGGAGATTTGCATAATCTTACTCATAATTATTACAGACCCAATAACAAACATATCTAACCCTTGTGCCAGAGCAGCTATCTAGTTATAATTTATTTGAAATAATTAGCAAAGGAGGTCCCGGCATGTTGACTAAGGGCACTGATACCACTTGTTTTGTTATGATGCATAAGCGCGTAGGATTCAAACTCAGCACCAAGGGGGTAGTCTGTCCAATTTTAACACCTAGGGGCCTGAGCTAAGCACGGAGCATTGCGTTTCAGCAGTGAGCTAAGAGCTGTGGGCCGCCGCGGGTGTTGGCCCGTGGCGAGTTTTACGGTGAAGCAGCCATTTTTGCCGCCTTAACCAACACAAAGCCACGGGCATTCTGCCCGTGGCTTTGTGTGCCCGTATTTTGATTTAAGGAGGATCCCCATGCCTATACCACATCAAGAAATGAGACGAATGATCAAGCGTCGAATGATTGGAACCGAAGGGAATGAGCGCATGCAAGTATTGCGCAGCTGTCTGGCCCAATTCCCTGATTTTTATAACGGCCCCTATGGAGAACTTCGCCAATGGGTAAATAACTTAATAGAACAGACACGTGTTCAGAAGGGCATTAAACACCAAGATCAATTCTCCATTCCTAAAGAGGGTGCTGCCCAGGTAGTCTTAGTGGGGCCACCTAACGCCGGTAAATCATCACTGCTCAAGGCACTAACGGGTAGACAAGTAGCAGTAGGAGATTATCCGTTCACCACTTTGCGCCCCATTGCTGGCATTGTAAAGTTAGGAGGCGCTGGTGTACAGTTGGTAGATCTGCCCGGCTTGCTTGATGGCGCTGTGGATGGCAAAGGTGGTGGCAGAGCACTACTTGCTTGCATACGTAGTTCCGACGCGCTCATCTATGTAGTCCCGGCCACGGAACAGGGCGCACTCGAAGCTCTAGCAGTAGTGGAAGAGGTCGAAGAGGAAGCAGAAATAGCTCTCCCTACGGGGGTGGTACTGACCAAAATAGACTTGGATGGAGCTCTAGAGCTACTCCCCTATGTTGAGGAGAACCTAGCGCCGTACCCGATAATCCCTTGTTCCACCACAACATTAGCTGGTATGAACGAGGTGAGGCAGCTAATATGGAATTTGACTGGTCTGATTCGCGTTTACCCCAAACGGCGCGGAGGAAACAAGGACGAAGAGCCGCTTGTGCTTAAGCCTCAGTCTACTGTAGAAGATTTTATTTTAAGCATACACCGAGATTGGCTTACGCGGTTTAAACAGGCCCGCATCAGCGGTCCCTCTGCCAAGTTCCCTGGAATGGCTGTAGGTTTATACCATGTGTTACAAGACGGGGATGTTGTAGAACTACTTATGACGCGATAAGGCTTACTAGTGTCAACACAGCGGCTACCGCGTGGCTGCAGCATCCCCTCGAGTTTACGCAAATCGCAGGGTTCATTGTCACCATGAACAATGGAATGGACTTGATTACCCAGAGCACTCTTTAGAGTGCGGGGCCCTCGTGCCCTCATACCATCGTCCCCACGCCCACGCTAAAAGGGCACAGCATGCTGTGCCCCTACACGAAGTTAGAACCCCATGTGTAGGAGCACGCCCACGCTAAAAGGGCACAGCATGCTGTGCCCCTACACGAAGTTAGAACCCCATGTGTAGGAGCACGCCCACGCTAAAAGGGCACAGCATGCTGTGCCCCTACACGAAGTTAGAACCCCATGTGTAGGGGCACGCCCACGCTAAAAGGGGCTGTTACTGCAACAGCCCCTTTTAAAACTAGATTAGCGGGATAAGCTCGTTACCGGAAGCTTAGTTGCTTGGGATGTAACTAAGGGCTCAGTCCCTGTATTGACAAGCTGATGCCATACCCCTTTAGGGGCCAACACGATGCTGCCGGAGACAACATCGAAGCTATGCTCTACACCATTATCGAGATAAAACTTGCCCTTACCGCTGATTATAAAGAATATTTGATCACTGTCAGGGTGCTGATGATACGCCAGCACTTGGCCTGGGTTGAAGTAATAAGTATCTGCTCCGAGTTGTGCAGTCTTAATATTCACAACCTTTGACAGGCTGCTTTCTAGTAATTGTAGCTTATCAAGCACGTTCACATGGTTTGGTGTAATCGTCTCCTGTGCCTGAGCGGGAGTGTACTGAGAAAACTTATCTTGACTAGCACCGCAGACAGGGCATTTTTCTGGGGCTATTGCCCCCGGGAATATATTCTTACAGACTCCACATTGCCATTGCATTGATAAAAGACCTCCTCTGTTATAGGGCATTGCGCATGACTGGTTCCACACGAAACACGGTAGACGGTAAACGGAGCCTGCTCTAGCCCGCCCGCTCTTCTAAGGCCTAAAGCCTAGCGGCTGCCTACTCTCTCGTACTTGCTAACTTGTCATACACGCCGGCATGACGCTTTTCATGGCGAGCCACAAACTCAAAGTACGTTGCCAGCTCCTCGAAGCCCTCTGCCTTAGCCATACGAGCAAATTCTGGATACATTACATCATTTTCGTAGTTTTCACCATCTCTAGCCGCAAGCAAATTCTCTTTAGTAGTACCAAAGCCCTTTAGCCAGGCTAGCAGTGAAAGCGCGTGGGTCGTCTCATCAGAGGCGGCCACTTTAAATGCTTCGGCCGCGTCCTTATCCCCTATGATATCCGCAAGCAGTGCAAACGCGGTGTACTTACGATTGGCTTGGGATTCGCCAGCGAAGGCCTTCCACAGATTCTGTTCGGTTACGGTCCCGCTTAAGTCAAGGCTAGGGGTGTAGGCCGAGAATTTCCTAGCCCCGCATACGGGACAAAAATCAAGCGCACTTTCTCCGATACTAAGATGCTTACATAGCTCACATTTCCATAACATTGCCTGTTCCTCCTCCATAATATAACTTCACTACCGAGCCTTACACTGCGAACAAAAACCATAGAGATTAAGTTCAATTTTTCCTACCGCATACCCTGCCTGATCAGCAATTTGACGACCCACCGCTACAAGGTCAACACCACCGCCCTCAAAGCAGTCCTCTACACGCCCACAGCCTTGGCAGTGCAAATGGATGTGCGGGGCAACATGGGCATCATAATGAGCTTTGTTCCCGCCTATATGGAGTCGCTGTATCAGGCCCGCCTGCTCAAAGGCACCGAGGGTAGTATATACAGTGTTGAAGCTTACCGCAGGAAAATCTCTTTTGATCTCTTCCCATACATTCTCTGCAGTAGGATGAGCTGCAGTGTTACACAGCATGCTATAGATTGCCATGCGCTGAGGCGTTACCTTAAGCCCTTTCTCCCTTAATTTCTCTGCAAATGTTGACATCGCTTAGCTCCTCTTCAATGTTTCATTAGTAATTATTACTCTCTGATTTCAATTATCACATATTCTAAGAGATGCGTCAAGCGTCTTCACAAAATATCTGTAGCGTGTTCCTGTTACCTGCTCGCCATTACTCCCACTCGATAGTCCCAGGTGGCTTAGAGGTTATATCATAGACTACGCGGTTTACGCCCTTGACCTCGTTGACGATGCGGCTAGAGATGCGCTCCAGCACATCGTAAGGCATACGGTACCAATCGGCAGTCATCGCGTCGGTCGACGAGACTGCGCGCACGCCAATTACTTCAGCATAGGTGCGCTCATCACCCATTACACCCACACTACGCACGCCAGGCAGCACCGCGAAGCACTGCCAAATCTCCTTGTACAGGCCGGCGAACTCGATTTCCTCCCTCACAATGTGATCTGCCTCACGCAGCAGCTCGAGTTTAGCGCGAGTAATTTCCCCCATAATACGCACAGCTAAGCCCGGGCCAGGGAATGGATGCCTGTCTACGATGACATCGGGCAAACCGAGCTCGCGTCCAATTACTCTCACCTCATCTTTGAAGAGATAGCGGAAAGGCTCAAGCAAAGCAAACTTCATGTCCTTGGGAAGGCCACCCACGTTATGATGCGTCTTAATAGTGGCCGCTGTAGAAGTACCACTTTCAATCACGTCGGGATAAAGAGTGCCTTGAACTAGGAACTTTGCTTCGCCAATCTTGTTGGCCTCCTCTTCAAAGACCCGTATAAACTCATTGCCGATGATCTTGCGCTTCTGCTCTGGCTCCGTGATACCCTCAAGTTTGGCCAAAAAGCGTACAGAGGCGTCTACATAAACGAGCTTGAGACCTAGCTCATCGCGGAAGGTCCTTACTACTTGTTCTGCCTCACCCTTACGCAGCATGCCGTGATCTACAAAGATTGAGGTCAGTTGTTCACCAATAGCGCGATGCAACAGCACAGCCGCCACCGATGAATCGACGCCTCCACTCAAACCACAAATTACCTCTGCATCTGAGACCTTGTTCTTGATCGTCTCCGTAGCTTCCTCCATAAAGGACGTCATAATCCAATCACCTTTAGCCTCGGCTACAGCAAACAAAAACTTCCGTAACATTTCAGTCCCATGGGCACCGTGTACAACCTCTGGATGAAATTGTACCCCTACCATTCCGAGTTCCTCACTATACATGGCTGCCAGTGGGGTGTTAACCGTATGAGCAGCATTTACAAATCCGTCTGGAAGTAGAGCGACTGAGTCGCCGTGGCTCATCCACACTGGGAATTTACTAGGCAGACCTGCGAAGATGCCGGTTTGTTCAGTTACCAGTAAATCAGCGCGACCATACTCACGCTTGTCTGAAGCATGGGCTACGCTACCGCCTAAGGCTTGAGCCATAAGTTGCATACCATAGCATATCCCCAGTACGGGAACACCAAGTTTGAAGATGTTCATATCCACCCTAGGAGCGTTCTCGGCATAAACAGAGTTTGGGCCACCAGAGAATATAACTGCGACAGGGTTAGCCTGTTTAATTTCTTCCGCAGTTTTTGTATGGGCCCAGATCTCTGAATATACATTGAGCTCGCGCGTGCGCCGCGCTATAAGTTGGGCATATTGCCCACCAAAATCTATGATAATAACCATCTCACGCTGTTTCTGCAATGTGAGTCCTCCCTCGCATTTTTGGAGATTATACCACACAGAACGATACTACGAAAGGATACCGAATAATTATGCGACTCAAAGACCCAAACGTTCGCCAAGGGGGTCTAAGGTACCTCTTCCCAATCCGCGTAGCAAAAAGAGCCCTCTTCGGGCCCCTAGTGTTTTGTGATGTAGTGTGATTAGCGCGATTAGTGCTTCGCCTTCCCCTACTCCACCAGTTCCACTAGGCCTAGACCTAGGCGGAACTTGCCAAGAACCCTAACTCGCGGGTCAAACTCGGGGTACCACAGCTCGAGTTCTTCAATCAGGCATTCGTCCTGCATGGAATAGTCAAGCGCTACTTTATAGGCGGACATCCACTCTTCTTCGCTCCATTGGCGGCCAAAAGTGGACGACACTAAGGTCATGTGAGGCTTCCAGTAATCATTAGCCTGCACAACTAGTTGCTCTCCCAAATGGGTAACGAGTTCGGCACGCAGCTTAAAGAGCTTGTCATCGCCTACAATCGATACGCCTACAGCTAGGTGCGGTGGACCAAAGCGGAGATAGCCGCTAGCTTGCATCAGGAAGGGGGGTATTTTTCGCACAGCTTCCCCTATCCTAGACACGGCTTGTGTTAAGCCCAACTCACCTTCAATGGAAATCCGGGCAAATGTAAGATGGATAGGTGGAACTACACTTTCATAGAGTTTGTATCGTTTGTTGAGGCCTTCTTGCACTTCTGCCGCTAGACTAAACAGTCTACCCATAGGACGTGCAACAAGAAATACATCCATCGCCCCACCTCCACTCACTAATTAAGAGCCACTGGTTTAGGCTTTGATCAATATCTTTAAGGTAGCCTAAAAATGGCTGAGCCACTGGTTTAGGCTTTGGTCAATTCTTTTAAGGTAGCCTAAAAATGGCTGAGCCACTGGTTTAGGCTTTGATCAATTCTTTTAAGGTAGCCTAAAAATGGCTGAGCCACTGGTTTAGGCTTTGATCAATATTTTTAAGGTAGCCTAAAAATGGCTGAGCCGTCCTCGGTGAGGACGGCTCTTAAACTAGATGCTAATTACATCATGTCCATTCCGCCCATGCCGGGGTTAGGCATAGCGTTACTCTTTGGCTCGGGCTTGTCAGCAACAAGAGTCTCAGTGGTAAGAATCATCGCGGCGATAGAAGCCGCGTTCTGGAGAGCACTGCGGGTAACCTTAGCGGGGTCGACAATACCGGTTTCGATCATATTAACCCACGTACCGTTGAGAGCGTCAAAACCGATCCCTAGCGCTTGCTCCTTAGCCTTACCTACAATTACAGAACCCTCTAAACCTGCGTTGTCAGCAATCTGGCGAACCGGTTCTTCGAGAGAGCGACGAATTATATCAACGCCAGTCTTCATATCGCCACTCGCTTCTACACTATCAAGAGCGGAGATACAAGCAAGCAATGCTAAACCGCCTCCAGGAACGATACCTTCTTCAACGGCAGCACGGGTAGCGGCAAGAGCGTCCTCAATGCGGAGTTTCTTTTCCTTCATTTCAACTTCAGTGGCTGCGCCTACACGGATAACAGCTACACCACCAGCCAACTTAGCCAAGCGCTCTTGGAGCTTCTCGCGGTCAAAGTCTGAAGTGGTCTCTTCGATTTGTATCTTGATCTGGCCAACGCGCTTCTGGATCTCTTCTTTCGCGCCATGACCTTCAATGATAACTGTCTCTTCCTTAGTAATACGGACTTGGCGGGCACGACCGAGCATGGAGATGTCGGTAGACTTAAGCTCAAGACCGAGTTCTTCGGAAATAACTTGACCGTTAGTAAGGACAGCAATATCAGCCAGCATAGCTTTGCGACGGTCACCGAAACCAGGAGCCTTGACAGCTACACAAGTAAAGGTGCCGCGAAGCTTGTTCACCACCAGAGTGGAGAGGGCTTCGCCTTCAACATCTTCAGCGATGATGAGCAAGGGCTTGCCGCGTTGTACGAGTTTTTCTAGAACTGGAAGGATGTCATGGATAGCGCTAATCTTACGGTCTGTAATGAGAATATATGGATCCTCAAGTACAGCTTCCATCTTTTCAGCATCGGTAACCATGTAGCCAGAAATATAACCGCGGTCAAATTCCATACCTTCTACAACTTCGAGTTCGGTACCAAAGGTTTTGGATTCTTCTACAGTAATAACGCCATCTTTACCAACTTTCTCCATAGCGTCAGCAATCAGACCACCAATTTCTTCGTCGCCGGCAGAAATGCTAGCAACCTGAGAGATGGCCGACTTGTTCTCAACTGGGACAGCCATTTCTTTAATACGGGCAACAACTGCGTCCACAGCCTTTTCGATGCCCTTTTTAATAATCATCGGATTAGCGCCAGCGGTAACATTCTTAAGACCTTCGCGTACGATAGCCTGGGCCAGCAGAGTAGCGGTGGTGGTGCCGTCGCCGGCTACGTCTTGAGTCTTAGTGGCTACTTCTTTGACGAGCTGAGCACCCATATTTTCAAAGGGGTCTTCAAGCTCAATTTCACGGGCGATGGTAACGCCATCGTTAGTAATGAGCGGGGAACCAAACTTTTTCTCCAATACCACGTTACGGCCCTTAGGGCCGAGTGTGATTTTAACCGCATCTGCGAGTGCGTCTACACCACGTTGCAGAGAACGACGTGCTTCTTCGTTGAAGATAATTTTTTTAGCCATGTCCAAACCCCCTATACTACTTATTAACGATAGCGAGGATATCGCTCTCTTTGAGGATTAAGTATTCGATGCCGTCAATCTTGATTTCGGTGCCGCCGTACTTAGAATACACTACACGGTCGCCCACCGTAACTTCCATCGCAATGCGCTTGCCGTCGTCACCAAGCTTGCCGGAGCCTATGGCGAGAACTTCGCCTTCTTGAGGCTTCTCTTTTGCGGTTTCCGGCAATACGATACCGCTCTTTGTCTTTTCTTCATGGGCTAGAGCCTTGACTACCACCCTATCCGCTAGTGGTTGTAGCTTCATGTAACTAGACCTCCCTTAATATTTTTGTAATATGTACCTGTTAGCACTCATTCTACCCGAGTGCTAACAATAATATACATGGTATCAGCAGACGGTGCAAACCTGAATATGGTTCAAATACAACTCTCACACCCCCTAGGGGCTTATCTAGTAAAGTTATGACTAACTACCTACGTGTAAGACAGTAATACTACATAATGCTCTCTAATCCACTTACATAACAAAAAACCCCCTAGGCTCTACCATCACCGAGATAGCTTCTCCTAGGGTTCTCCTTTTTATACCGCTTAAAAATGTAGCTATTTAAGAAAAAGTCCTCGTTCGGTACATACACCATCCAACGCTATGTCATGCGGGTCTCGCGGAATTTGAGCCATTACCTGAAACTGATACGCAATTCCCACTTTTAGCGTGTGTGTACCTAAGCGGAGAAGGAAACGGTCATAAAAGCCACCACCAAACCCTAGCCTGTATGACTCACTATCGAAGGCTACACCAGGAACAAACACTAAATCTAGTAAAGCAGGGTTTGCCACCCTAATGTCCCCCTCAGGCTCTAGAATATTAAAAGCACCAGGCTTAACGTTATTTCGCCATGGTGTGTCCACAAAGTACGGTTCCATATAGCCGTTAGCTTTGTCTATTATTTTAGGAAAAGCTAGCTTCTTGCCTTGGTCTTGTAACCAATCGAAAAGAAGGGACAAGTCTACCTCACCGCGGAAAGGGAGGTAGGCAAGTATGCTAGTTGATCTGGCAAGCACCTCTGATTGTCGTAGGGCTTCCACAACTCTTGAGCTAAACAAGGCCTGCTTTTCGCAAGGTAATCCTTCTCGTTTGACAAGAACTGCCTTGCGTATGTGATGTTTGTCGGTCATACCAAAACCACCCGGCAGCCAAAATCCTGTAGTGTTAAATAACTACGCCCATTTAAGTCTCGCCCGCGCAGGTCAAAGGCCTTGTGGGGCAGCACCACTAGTGCGCTATCCATCCGGCGTTCACGCTCTAGAACATGCGCAAAGTCCTCAACTGTCAGCAAGCCTGCAGTAGCTATATTACCACCAAAAAAGCGACTTTCCACCTTCTCTATTCTGGCAGCCGTACCCTGTAGTACCTGCCAGACAACTCCATGTCCTAAGACTGACGCCAGCACCAACACCTTTTTCTTGAGGAAGACTGCCTCCTCCACAGTTGTGAGCAAGTCATCCATTTCTAGCGGCGACATATCATATTGCATAACCAAGCCGCTCTTCTCACCCCTGGCTTTTGCTACTGTGACTACCAATTCCCCCACGCCACGCTTGTAGCGAATTGTGGGGTTCTCTGCAGCCTCAACTAGATTAAAAGCGTGCACACGGGAGCGTGGGCGCTCCCCATTGACTGCATGAACAAGTTCGCCACCCACAAATCCTGCTTCACGGGCTGGGCTGTTGTCCATGCTTCCCTGCACAATGGGAAGCAAATCGTTTATGTAGTCGGGTTCAAGTAGGATAGGAGTGGCAAAGCGGGTTTGCGTTGCTTGTACTAGGTTTTTGACCTGCATCATATCTTCAGCGCTTGGTACTAAGTCAACAGGAGCCAAACGAGTGAATCCCGGGACGAAAACGCGGACGGTGCGCGCCCCAGCCATGCATAACTCCTCTAGTGTCTGAGCGACATCTTCTAGACCTACGCGATGCGGCATCGCCACCACACTACCGTGCCACGGTACATAATCCGCGAGGCGAGAGAGTAGTGAGAGCAATGTATCTGCCTCAGATAGGCCTAATGCAGCACGCCCTCTAGTCGTTGCGCTGTTTAGAGAGAGCATAAGCTCCACTGAGCCTAGCTCCTTAAGCTGCTGCAGTATAGACTCCGTCAAGAGAACCCCATTAGTGGTCAGCCTAATCAGCGCATGGGGGTAATGATCGCGGACTAAGGACATAATGGCCGTAAACTCGGGATGGCATAAAGGTTCGCCTTCAATTAAGGTCGTAACGGATTCCCCCATAGTTATGGTCTTAAGACGTTTGACAAGAGCCACATCTTCCCTAATCTCGCTGACACTGCGGGCGAAAAAACTATACGTCTTAACGCCGGGAGGGTTAAATCGATGACTGCAAAACAGGCACTTAACATTGCACTGTGAGGTAATTGGCAAGATTCCTTGCTGTAAGGCCTGGATCATCAGGCTGCGCACCTCAGACACAACAAAACCCCCTCTAATTTACATAACATGTTCCTTGTCCACATTGCCCACAGAGTTATCCACAATTATGAGCCCGTACCTGTCAGCTTTTCTGGGCTTTTGCCTAGTTATCCACAGTTTTTATGGACTCGGACAAGGGGTTTGTGAGGCGTTATCCACAGGCCCAAGGGGTCAGTGGTAACACTGAATGAGCATTGAGGCTTAAATCCGCTACCTGATTTGCATGCAAACGATGGTAAGCCACGGCCCCAACCATCGCCGCGTTATCTGTACAATAAACGAACTCTGGTACAGAAAATGAAATCCCAGCATTCCCACAAGCTGTAGCCATAGCGGCTCGCAAAAACTTATTAGCCGATACACCGCCAGCTAAACAAAGATTCTTGACCTCCCTCGCTTTAGCCGCAGCTAGTGATTTTGCGACTAGGACTTCGACCACCGCATGTTGAAAACTAGCCGCTACATCAGACTCGCTAAACCCCTCCCCTCTCTGCTTAGCATTATTAATGTAGTTAAGCACTGCCGATTTGAGGCCGGAGAAGCTGAAGTCGAGGCTGCCCTCCTCCAGCCAAGAGCGGGGAAACGGTAGCAAAGCCTTCCCAGACAAAGCCAATTGTTCTAAGTGTGGCCCTCCTGGATAAGGCAAACCTAGCACGCGCGCAATTTTATCAAAGGCCTCTCCAGCGGCATCATCCCTAGTACGACCGAGTATGGCAAAGTCACCATGGCCGCGTAAATAGAAGATATCTGTATGACCGCCGGACACCACCAAACAAACTAGGGGAAACTGTGGCGGCTCAGGCAACAGGAAGTTGGCATAGACGTGGGCTTCGAGGTGATGCACCGGGACAAGGGGAATACCCAGGCTGTAAGCTAAACCCTTTGCGTAGGAAAGACCCACTAAGAGAGCACCGACTAAACCAGGCCCGTGGGTAACAGCAACCGCCGCAAGGTCAGACAAACCTATTCCAGCAGTAACGAGCGCTTGCTGCACCACAAAGCTAATGTTCTCGATGTGCTGTCGCGAGGCGATTTCTGGCACTACCCCGCCATAGGCGCGGTGTACCTCTATCTGGGAAGCGATGATAGAGCTCAAGACTTTACTGCCGTCGGCCACTACTGCCACAGATGTCTCGTCACAGCTAGTTTCTATAGCCAGTATTATCTTCGCCATTACTGGTCTTCCTCTTGATCGATATAATTCTTCCACATAATAATGGCGTCTTCATTGGTATCTGTGTAGTAGCCAGGCCTAATGCCTGCCGAGCTAAAGCCAAGTTTATGGTAAAGTTTTTGCGCTACGATGTTCGAAGCTCGCACCTCAAGAGTAGCCTTAACCATGCCACGCGCAGCCACTTCCTCAAGCAGAGCGCGGCACGTCGATTCACCAATGTTAAAGCCTCTATAATCTGGGTGCACGGCTATGTTTGTGATATGTGCCTCGCCGTGAATTAGCCAGGAGCCAGCGTAGCAGACGATGCGCCCGCCTACTCTACCCACCAAGTAGAAGGCTACAGGATTTTGAGTCAGCTCTCCCACAAACGCGTTCCGCGACCAAGGCGTCAGAAACGACCTCTGTTCAATTACCAAGACGTCGTCTATGTCCTCTAATACCATGGGGTTAAACTGCACCGCAACGGTGGCGTCACTAACCATACTGTTATCTGCATGCAATACTACTCACCGTTCTTTCTTGGCTTAGCTGATGATGACCGAATGTAATTCGGTATCACTGCTTTAGAGTCGACACCCTGGGTGTTTTCAGCGAGCAGACCTAAGACCGACGCACGCGGCATGCGCCAAGGTGGTGGCGCGACCCTTAAGCTCTGCTTTAATCCTGCCTCTTCTGCAGCTTCTCCCGTTAGCATGACGGGTTCGCCACTATAATTACTAAGTAATGATCCTAGCTCCTGCCGATTGAAGGTTTGATCGGCTACCAGTCGCTCAACCACCCCCCCTCGAGATCTAAAAACGGCCCCATAATATTCATTACGCTGTGCATCGAGCAGCGGTACTACTATGCCTTCAAACATGGACAGTTGCTCAGCGAGTAATTTTAAGGTAGAAACCGGAACAAGAGGTATCCCTAATCCTTCAGCTAATCCCTTAGCCAAGCTCAAACCTATTCGTTGACCGGTAAAAGAACCCGGGCCGATGCAAACGGCAACGCGCGCTAGTTGCGAAGGCTTAAGGCCTGCCTCTCGCATAATAAAATCGATCGCTGGCAGAATTCGCTCAGCGTGGTTGCGCTGCACGCCAAGTGCGACTTCAGCTAAAACATAACCTTGCCTGACTATGGCTGCTGTTGCTACAACAGTGGTGGTGTCTAGTGCTAAGATTGCCACGTGCTCACCCATTTCTCTAAAACACTATTTCCCTCACTTACTTGCAGGAGTCGCCCCTCGCCATGAGGTTCTATAGTTATGTGTAGGTAGTCCTTTGGCATTAGTTCTATATAAGCCTCACCCCACTCTATAAGTACGATACTGTCAGAAACCAAGTAATCTAGGAAGCCTATATCCATCGCCTCTTGTAAATTCTTCAGTCGATAAAAATCACAGTGAACCAAGGTAAGCCTGCCGTGGTAAGTGTGTATAAGCGTAAACGTGGGCGAGGTTACGTAGTCTGTAACCCCCAATCCCCGCGCCACGCCTTGCGCAAAAGTTGTTTTACCCGCTCCTAGTTCTCCCGAGAGAATTATGACCTCACCACCCATGGCCAACTGTCCTAAATGTTCGCCTGCCTGCTGTAACTCTAGTGCTGTACGTGTCGTTAGGCTATTCATCATAAATCCCCTTTATTAAAATGGTTGTACGCCGTGTTAATAGGTCTTGCGCCAGAAGCCGAGAGCAATGATACCCCCTGCCCCCTCTTAACAGTACCGACCACACTTGCTCCTGGCAATACCTGGATTAGCTGTGGTAATAGGCTTGGTGCTATACAGAACACAAGCTCATAGTCTTCTCCCCCGTATAAGGCATAACCTAGGGGATCCTCGCCACTGTGCTTAGCAATCTGCTCGGCTTTGGAGCAGATAGGTATATCTTCATCTACTAGCTCGATCGATACACCGCTGGCTTCCGCTATTTCTAGCGCCTCACTAGCGAGACCATCGGAGATATCGTTAGCGCATTTACAGCCTAAGCGAGTCAATGCCTGGCCTTCTTCTACACGTGGGTGCGGCTGGTAATGCTTAGCCAAAACGTAGGGAGCTACAGGCAAGCCTCGCGGAACCTTCCCTGTTACTACTCTGAGTCCCGCCGCGCTCCCTCCTAAGGGACCGGTGACGCATACTAAATCCCCCACCTGCGCATTCTTACGGAGCATTTCTTTCCCCGGCTCAATTTCGCCGATGAGAGCGATGTTGAGCATTATTTTCGGCCCCCTGCTCGTGTCTCCCCCCACGAGCGCCACGCCGTAGAGGACACAACACTCGCCTAGGCCACGATAAACATCCTGCAACCATTCAACCAAAGTCTCACCGGGAGCTACTAAGGTTATGACGGCGAACCTAGGCTTGCCCCCCATAGCCGCGATGTCACTGATATTACTGGCTAGGAGCTTAAAACCAACGTCTTCACCTCTCGCTGTAGCTAAAAAGTGCACGTCCTCAACCATGCAATCGCAGGTATAGACAATACGCATTCCAGAGGTTATTTCAACGACTGCTGCATCATCTCCTGCCGGAACAATGACGCCCTCAAAGTGAGGTTGATCGCGTAGCAAAGCTTTTATTAGCCCAAATTCGCCTAGGTCCTTAATTTGCATTTGCATCGTGCCTCGTTCCTTGTTATGGTATTACTAATTATAACAACAGAAAAGGCAGGTCTCAACCTGCCTGGATAGCTTTCTACTGGCTTCTCCTTGGTCATTGACATCCTAGCCTCTTCCCTCGACAATAGACTACAGAGGAGGCGAAGATATGAACAACAACAAGATCTCACAGTGGGTGGCGGATATATCGCTCCTATTTGTAACCCTAGTTTGGGGCGCAACCTTCGTGATGGTCAAGGATGTAATCCGTGAGATGCCGCCTCTTTATTTTCTAGGCATACGCTTTACCCTCGCGGCTGCAGCCCTCATGCTAATTCCTAATACGCTCAGGGGGCTATCTAAGCACTGGTCGCTGGTAATCATACCGGGCATTGCCTTAGGCTTGGGATACGCCTTACAAACCTTTGGCTTACTGCATACCAGCGCCTCGAGGGCTGGCTTTATAACTGGCTTGGCTGTAGTCTTAGTGCCGCTATTTGAGAGTGTCATACGACAGAAATGGCCTGGCAAATACGTAACCACAGGGGTACTACTAGCCACTATCGGGCTACTCCTCATGAGTGGCACTTCCAGCAACCCCTTTAACATAGGCGACCTCTTAGTGCTAGGCTGTGCCGTTAGCTTTGCTGTGCAGATTATCCTCGTGGGGAGAACTGCAGACAAAGTCCCCCCGCTCTCTTTTGCGGTGGGCATGGTGGGAGTTGCTGCACTTAGCTTTTGGCCCTTGGCTTTAGTCTTTGAACCACGCCCAGTGACGTTTAGTGGACAAACCCTCTTTGCCATCTTGCTCACTGCTCTCTTGGCTACTAGCCTAGCCTTCTATTTGCAGTGCAAGATGCAGCAGTTTACTAGCACCAGCCACACTGCACTCATCTTTTCGGCAGAGCCGGTTTTTGCCGGCCTGTTTGGCTACCTATTGGCAGGCGAAATCCTCGGACCGTTAGGCATAGTAGGCGGAGGGTTAATTGTGCTCGGAATTGTAGTAGCAGAGTGGAGGGCGTTGCCCACAGCTTCTAGGGAGGCAGGGGAACCAGGACGTGATTAACCTGAGCCCGACCGAAGTCGGAGTAGCAGCCATGGGGCAGACATTCCCGGGTCGGTGCCGTCGGTGACCCGGGGCTACACACTTAGAACCCCGCGTATACGTCCCCACTAGGACCTAGAAACAGGAACCAGCACTGAGATCTGGAAACGCTCTACGCCTCCATGTGCCATATACCATGTGCCGTACCTAACGCTGTTTCGCCAATTCCTCTACCCGCACTAGAAACTTCTCGAGCTTCTGCCTGTCATCTAAGATAAACCCTAGTTGGTGCATCATATCCTCCGAAAGTCCGTACGTTGCTGGGATAAAACCAAATGCGTGCATTGTCTGCCCTAGGGCAAACGAGGCGGGCTTCATCATTTCCCCTAAAAATATAGCTGGTACTTCCATACCATATTTATGAACCTTTTGGGCCATCGCTTCGATTAGCTGGTCCTGTTTTTCGGATTTTGGCTGTGGGACTGGGGTAAGCTCTAGCATGGTAAACCTCCCTTGCGATTTATATCCATATTATGCGCAAAATGTGGAGGAATTAGCACGCAACGAGCTGTGAGCGTTGAGCATTGAGGAGATGATTTTAGGCGTGTTCTGTGTACGGCTCCACGAGAAACTAAGAACCAGAAACTGGGAGCTCTCCGTTCCATTACATGAAAAAGGTACCCGGGGCACTAGCTCCGGGTACCTTTTGAATTCGGATATTAGCTCTAGCCTTCGATTAACTCAACGTTAGCACGGGGAATGGTAACAATCTCGCCAGATCGCAGTTTAGCAGTAAGAACACGAACCTTAGCCCCTGTCTCAATTACGTGCAGCTCAGGTGGAAGGCTGTTGACTGTAGCTAGCTTGCCAAAATAAGGCTCACGAATAATGCGAACGGGTGTACCGAATTCCATACCACCCTCTGTATCTCTCTCCATAACACTATGGAGCTCGGAGGACGGAACGATAATCTCCGGACGCATTACACCTGCACGGATCTGGGTAGCGCCGTTGATAGAAGCTACCTTACCGTTAAGCGACTTGAGCAGGCTAAAAGTCTTATCTGCCATGTTGATTTGGCCGAAGCCCTCGGTGAGGATGACAGTGATGGGGATATCTTCGGCGCCGGTGATAGCCACGCCGATATCATGGCCGAGGTATTCAATAAGGTCCTTATCAATGATGCCGCCAGCGACCAAACCGGCAACACCAAGCTCTGCCGCTCTTTTAAGAGCCTCTGCAGTAACAAGCGAACCACCCACAATAATTTTACCCTTGTGTTCAGGCTTAATCTTGTCGCCGGAGAGAATTTCACTGTTATCTTTAGCCACGAACTCAAGAGTCCCCTGCGTCTCGCCACCTACGCCGAAAATGCCTTGGATAAGAGCTGCCGGGGTTTCAATAACTACACCTTCCCTAGGCAAAATCTCTACTACCTTGCCGTGAATGTAGGCCGGGATTGATACAGGAACAGATGGACGACGCATGGTAACAACACCGGTAACCTCAGAAATGATATCGATTGTACCATCAACGGTAGAAACTATCTCATTTTTGAAAAGACCGAAAAAGGACTTCTTGATAGCGATAGGTTGGCCCTTCTTAATGCTGTCTCCCTTTTTCACGACCATGAATTCCATGATCTCGTCGCCTTCAAGTCCAAGTTGGTTAGCAATATTGATGGTTTCAGGGTCGCCAGGGATTTGGGTACGGGCGATTACGTCATGTGGTTTAACCACGTCGCCTATTTTTACCATAACCTCGCCGGCGATGGGGAGGCGGCGGCGCTTGCGCACCATAATCGACTCTGCTACAAGCAATCCAGGTGTATATGCACTAGCCATTTAATTCACTCCTCCCTTAACCAAGGTACTTCTCAAGAATATCCATCGGGTAAACATCTAACGCTCTGATCCACTCGACCAACTTCGCGATGCGTTTGGCCTTATCCGTTGGTAGCCCCAAGGGCAGACGACCACGAGCATCGATGATCAGACCAACAGTACCGCCTTCAACCTTCTGGTGAACTTCATGCCCCTTGCCTTTGCCTAGGTCAAAGTTGCGAGAAGGTTTAGCATGAACCTCTGCAGTTTCATCCTCTGCCAACGGAATAAGATGTATGCTACCATAGGCTGCCTTAACTTCATGGGTTTTGCCGGTTGATGTAGTAACCTTCACTGTTACGCACTCTTCGCCTTCCTTGGCAATGCCCGAGGGAGCAATGGCAGTACCTAAACGAATAAGACAGTCACGATCAAATACTTGCTGAGCAGCTTCAGGGTTAACAGTAGACAAAACACCCAGATGAGGCATCATGAAGATACTATCGACAGCGAGCTGAGTAAAGAACTCTGGCAGGAATGAGTCTAGCATCATCAAAGCGCTCTGGGCGCGGCGAGGTGCATGAGAGAGAACTCCACCCGAGCCTACGATCATACCTAGTTCTTGTACGTTAACGAGGGTAGCGCCAGAGCCCGATTGCGTAAAGGCTTCACTGATGTCACGCACTTTTTGTACACCGCGGAGACCTACTGCAAGGGACTTGTGATGTTCAAACGCGAGGCGAAGAGCTTCACGCGCAATAGCTTGCTCAATAATGAGGTCCTGCATAGTTTGAGGAATCGTAGTGGGTCGAATCATCTTGTTACGGATACGGTTGCGCAGGTCTGCCGAGTCAATGTCAAACGGAACCCAGCGCATGATATTATCAAGGCCAGCCTCAAGCATTACATTACAAATACTATAACTCATACCTAGGTTGGCACTAACTGTACGGTTAAATGTGTCAGCAAAAACGGAGAATATGTCTGTAGTAGCTCCGCCAATATCTACACCCACAACGGGCATGTTTTTCTGTGCAGCGGTAGTCTGAATCATCTTACCTACAGCACCGGGAGTGGGCATGATCGGCACATCAGTCCAACTCATGAGTTTATTATAGCCAGGAGCCTGGGCCATAACGTGCTCCATGAAGAGATTATGAATTTCCTCACGAGCTGGACCTAGTACTTCACGCTCTAGTACAGGACGAAGATTGTCCACTATGCGCAAGTCAACCTTTTCACCTAAAGTACTATCGACATGCTTACGAGCATCTTTGTTTCCGGCGTATATGACAGGTAGCTGGAACCCGATACCCAAACGTGGACGGGGTTCAGCCGCAGAAATAAGCTCAGCTAATTCCACCACGTGGGTAACTGTTCCGCCATCAATGCCTCCGGACATAAGGATCATGTCAGGGCGAAGCTGACGGATGCGCTGAATCTTTTGATATGGTAGGCGACCGTCATTGATAGCAATCACATCCATGACAATTGCACCCGCACCTAATGCCGCACGCTCTGCAGACTCAGCAGACATCTGCTTAACAACACCGGCTACCATCATCTGCAAACCGCCACCAGCAGAACTTGTAGACAGATAGATATCTACGCCTACTTTAGCATCACGCTGAGGGGTAATAATGCCACTCTCATCTTGGAAGGTGCGCCCTAATAGTTCTTCGATCTCACGGATAGAGTTACGAGCTCCCATTGTAACGTCCTCAAAAGGAGCTTCTACAGTTGTTGGTGCCTCACCACGACAAGCCAAACGATATACTCCATCTTGCAATTCAATGAAAATTGCTTTCGTAGTAGTACTTCCGCAGTCTGTAGCAAGTATCGATCTAAGTTTACGATTCTGCTCCATGATTTTGCTTATCCTCCTTTACCACTTCAGGTATCTCGACCATGAAAAAATTATAACAAAGTTTCCTGTCGACCACAAACCAGTGCTCTAAAGTCCACAGGTATACAATATACGACGAGAAAAAATAATCTCCTTCTTAAAAAATGAAAAAACACATCGGTTTCCCGATGTGCGTCTTCTTGTTCAATTGTCGATTTTTTTGTGACCTTTTTCGAGCTTAGTTCGTGCTTTCTCAAGCTTATTCTGATCTTTTTCGAGCTTTTCCTGCTTCGCCCTAATTTCCTCACGGTCTTCGAGTAAAGTCAACAATCTCTCTACATTTTCTCTATCAGCCATAATTTGCCCGAAGTCCTCAATCAGTCTTTCGTCAATAAACGCTCCTGCGATGGGGGCACTAAACAACACAGCTTGGCTGCCCACAAACGAGAGTGGCTTACTCATTTGAAGAAAAAGGATTGCCGGTGTAATAAGGTTGTACTTCTCTACTTTCTTAGCGATTGCCAAGAGAATCTCATCACGGCGCTCTGGCTTTAGATCTTGCAGACCCGATAACACCATGTTTTTCACCTGCCCTTTCATAATTTTCAAATAGGGGCTGTCTAAAAGCTCTCAAGTAGGGCCCCTCTTTCAGAACTACAACGTAGTCTGGCTTTCCTGACTGATGTATTTATCGACTATCCTAAGAATCTCACTACTGTTATCTTCCCCAAAATAGACGAACATGCCCGGATTAAGGCGATTGCGCAGTTTGCCCTTGCCATGGCTCAGTTGTACCCCATCTTTAAATTTTACCACTTTTAAGAACGCTGACCATGGCTTAAAGGAATAACCCAGACCGGCCCCTTGCTCTACTCCTACAGTGGTGAGGCGATATCGTGAGGGGAAAATGAAATTGTTAAATGCCCCGACCATAAGCACTGTAGCAAATGCCACCCACATCAAATCCCAATAGGCTACATATACAAGTGCTAAGAAGGCAAGGGTACTGGCAAAAAAAATCTTTGCCTTGCGTGGATCACGTCGCAAAGGACTGACAGTCCAGGCGAGTAGCTCTTCACCCCTTATGTTGGTATTCCCCTGGTTTCTTTGGGGTTCAATAGTAGGAGTTTTTTTATTTTTTTTATTCGCCATGTTAATCCCTCCTTTCAGCTGTGCAATGTTGCCATCTCTCCCACCACCGTATTAGCGACGAATAACTTAAATCCTATCCCTTGGTCTAGCGTTACCTTCGCCTGACATAGTTTATCGAAGCCCCCACCAAGGCGTTAAACAGGGCGTCGTAATTGTCTTCTACATTCCACATGCCTTCAGGATGCCATTGCAGCCCGAGAGCAAAGGTGTGCTGCACTGATTCAATGGCTTCTATAACGCCATCCGGAGCACTAGCTGAGATGACAAACCCTGATGGCACATCTTTCACTGACTGGTGATGAAAACTATTGACCCGCAACATGCCTGGCCCTAAAATCTGTGCCAGTTTAGTGTTTGCGGTAACAGTCGCGCTGTGCGTCATATAGTGTCGCGGTGCATCTTGCCGATGCTTAAGGGGACTTTTAATGCTCGCGGGGATATCTTGAATCAAGGTGCCTCCGACCGCAATATTGAGCATCTGCTCGCCCCTGCAAATACCTAAGATGGGCATATCCCGCTTTAGCGCTTCTTGAATCAGCGGTATTTCGTAAGCATCCATGGTGGGATGGATATTGCCCAAGGCGGGGTGAGGCTCTTCTCCGAAATAGACTGGGTCTGCATCAGGTCCCCCGCTTACAACTAACCCATTTATAATATTTAGATGCTGTAAGATGTCGGACTCAGACTTAAGACAAGGCAATAATATGGGGATGCCACCAGCCTTGTTGATAGCACTGATATATGTATCATTTTGGCGGTGCACACCAGCGCTATAATCGTGATAGCACGTAATGCCTATTATTGGCTTCATGCGCGTGGCCTCCAATGCAATTCTTGTTCTGCAAATAGTGCCGGCGAACCGCCGGTGTGCCAGAAAAGTACACTTGAATCATTGGGAATAATACCTTTTCTGGTAAGGTCTAATAACCCTGCTCCGGCTTTAGCTGTATAGACAGGATCAAGAATTACCCCCTCTAGTTTAGCAAATAGTCTAAGTGCCTCTATAGAGAGCTCAGTGGGTATACCGTAACCATTGCCTACATATTCATCGTACACGACCACCTCTTCTGGGGTGACGGTAGTATTGAAACCAGCATTACTAAGGGTGTCCCGACATAAGTTAAAAACCTCGCCACTCAAGCGCTGCTTGGGTCTACTAACACTCATACCTAAAACCTTGATGGGCAAGTTAAACGCCTTTACACCTGCAAGAAGACCCGCCTGTGTACCAGCTGACCCCGAAGCATGAATAATATACTCGACAGAGATGCCTGCAAGGTCCGTCTGATCCATTAACTCTTTTATTGCCCGAATGTAACCTGCAGCGCCAACAGGACTAGAACCCCCTAGTGGAACGATGTAGGGTTTCTGGCCCTGCTGCTTTAATTGCTCTGCTAACTCAATCATTCTTTCGCCTGCTAATATGCCGTCATCAACACCTAGAAAATGTAAGTTCGCGCCTAATAGCTCATCAAGCAATAAGTTGCCCTGCCGTACTGCTATATCCTGGCTTGTGAACACAAGATGACAATCTAACCCTGCCTTGGCTGCAGCAGCTGCTGTCATCCGACAGTGGTTGCTCTGCGGTCCACCTGTTGTAATCAGGGTGTCGCAGCCCTTTGCTAAGGCATCCCCTACCAAGTATTCAAGCTTTCTCGCTTTATTACCACCAACAGCTAAGCCAGTGTTGTCATCACGCTTTAGATACAGCTCGATGCCTAAGTTTTGGCTTAGCCTAGGAACATATTCCAGTGCCGTTGGTAAAGCAGCTAGTTTGACGCGAGGCATGTCTTTTAAAAACATCATCCCATCCTCCTCTCATGCTTATTTTCTCTAATGTCGGGCAGTTTCCTGTCACAGAAAACAAAAAGCCCGAGGTCACTCTCAGGCCTTTATTTTAGAAGGGAATAATCCCTAGGCTTATTTCTAAAGCTGCGCTGACGCGCTCCATCACCTCTGTTTCTAGATGGGCGATTTTATGTGTCAGCCTCTGTTTATCAATAGTACGGACTTGTTCTAAAAGAACGACACTGTTTCGCTCTAGGCCTGTCTCGCTTGCGGACACCTCTACATGGGTGGGCAGTCGCGCCTTATCTATCTGCGATGTTATGGCAGCCACTATAACTGTAGGACTATATTTATTACCAACATCGTTCTGTATAATTAAGACTGGGCGAACTCCACCTTGCTCAGAGCCCACAACAGGGCTTAGGTCGGCATAGAAAATGTCGCCACGCTTGATATTCAAACTCAGTTCACTCCAGACGCTCTTCTGCCCGGCATTCTCTCCATAGCCTCATTTTCCAAGAGCAGGTTCTCTTCGGATAATGACAAATTTGTCTCTGCCATCTCCAAATAACCTCTTTTAAGCACGTCACGCAACCTATGATAATGCTGAGTCTGCAGGTAAAAGCGCATGGCGTCACGAATAAGCTCACTGCGATTCCCCTTGGTCTCGGCAACAAAACCGTCAACCTCTGCGAGTAGACTATCAGGAAGGGTAATCATAATTCGCTTCGTAATCGCCATGTTGCCACACCTCTTTCAGCTTTGGGGACATGCATATATATATACTGATTATATATACGCTAATATAAGTGTGTCAACAAACGGGGAGTTCATACGCCTACCCGCTCATTTCATCATATTTCCTTATAGCTAGCTACGTCCCAATAAAGTACGGGCCCTGACTGCCTGACCATTGCGCCAAAACACGCGTGGGACTCGTTTACTAACTAAACATGTGACCTCATAGTTAATCGTACCCATGAGTTCCGCGAGCTCATCTACAGTAATATCTGCCCCATTTTGGGAACCCATCAAAATTATTTCGTCGCCCGCCACGACACTAACGTCAGTAACGTCAAACATGCACTGATCCATGCACACCTTGCCCACCAACGGTATGCGCTTGCCGTGCACTATGGCTTGCGCCGCATTTGATAATCGCCGGGAATAGCCATCAGCGTATCCGATGGGAACTGTAGCAATATGCCTACGTCCACTCGTTATATGAGTGCCACCATAACTAATGGGGGTCTGATCTTCGACCCATTTAAGGAAGGCTATACGTGACTTAAGTGACATAGCAGGACGCAACCGCAAAGCCTTGCGCAGATGCTCGCTGGGGTACATACCGTAAAGACCTAGCCCTAGTCTCACCATATCGAAGTTGCTGTCTGGCAACGCCAATACGGCCGCAGTATTAGCAGCATGACGCAGTAGACGGTGACCCCTAGCCCCAAGCTTAGTACAGGCATCACCAAACAGGCTAAGCTGTTGTCGGGCAGCAGAAAGGTCTGACGCGTCAGCTGACGCCAAATGGGTAAACGCGCCCTCCAGTTCGACATGCGGTAACTGCCCTAGGAACTCTGCAAAAGGCACTGCCTCTTTTGGGCGAACCCCAAGCCTACTCATGCCGGTATCAATTTTCATATGAACCTTGACGCGGCGTCCTAGGCGCGTGCCTGCACTAGACAACGCCTGTGCCGACTCGCGCTCAAATACTGTTGCCACAAGGCCTAATTTTACAACCTGTTCAGCAGACTCAGGTGGAGTATGGCCTAGGATGAGGATGGGAGCTCCTATACCCGCTCTGCGCAGCTCTACCGCTTCGTCGACTATCGCTACTCCCAAACGGGTGGCGCCTGCTGATAGGGCTGAGGCAGCAACCTCAGTAGCGCCATGCCCATAGGCATCAGCTTTAACCACAGCCATTATTTCTACTGTTGCGGGAAGAATACTGCGAACTGCTTGCACGTTAAAGGAAATATTATCTAATGAAATATCGGCGGTAGTTGGACGGATATACTGCACGTCTCTTCACTCCTTCATCCATATCAGTTCTACGAGTATATCTATCAACCTGCTTGAAAACAAAAAATGGGCTAACGCCCGAGTCTGAACAAGTCTTCTGCAAGCCTTGGATTCAGGACTAGAGAGTTCACCCTTAGTTTAACACTGTCTGTACCCTTTACCAACGTGCACGACTCAGGTAGACCTGTACGTTTAGAGATGACTACCTCACAATTATCCCAGCCTGACTGAGCTTTAACTGCTAGCTTTACTGAACTGAAGGTATCAGTAATTGTAGTGTTTTCCTTAGCCAGCTCCGCTAACAACAACAAGAGAGGCATACCCCAGGG
>Ga0207951_100082_pt1 | contig 71625 bp, 70 predicted proteins | sample Subbio12Aug_8Bad_FD_184830 | JGI IMG/M metagenome (GOLD analysis project Ga0207951, IMG submission 184830) | Serpentinite rock and fluid subsurface biosphere microbial communities from McLaughlin Reserve, California, USA - CR12Aug_8Bad (SPAdes) | ecosystem: Environmental > Terrestrial > Deep... | reverse complement strand
GAAAAGAATAGGCAGGTCAGGCAGGTATTCAGGATTATTCCCTGCCATCCCCCGAAGTAAGGATGAGGCTTCCGCCTACGAACTGCTTTAAATTGTAAAAGGTTCGTGAAGGCTTTCAAAATCAACCTTCCTCGCCTCACGTAGTTTGGAAACCATTTCTTTTGAATTCTCCAGCACCCTTTGTATCTCTTTCTGTCCATCTGAAGAACTATCCCATTTCCCAACACTATCAGCAGTATCTTCTTCCACTTACTCTTCCCCCTCCCTTATTGCTCTAACGAGATCCTCCTTCCATTCCTCAATTTTTTTAAGGTCTCCTTCGCTTGGATACCGATTCATAAAACCTCCGGGCATCTACAGCCTTTTTTCTACGAAGATACCCAACACTGGATGGTTGGGTATTCGGTCAAATCCTCATAACAGCACGCTGTTGTTTGGATTTGCTGCCATTCCAGAACATAACCATTCGGATTTGGATTTTATAATGTAATGCCTATTGACTTCACGCACCAGGAATTTTATTAACGCCTTATTTTAAAACTTCCCAAATAAAAAAACGGTCTTTGTTCTTGAAGATAAGAATAGATGAAAGGGCGGGTCATTAGAGGCCCGCCTTTTTGTCAAATCAGATTTATTTCTTTGGAGGCACTATCGCCTCTTTAAAAGCTTTGGCAGGTCTAATTTTGACCACTGTCTTGGCGGGAATCTTTATCGGTTCACCCGTCGCTGGATTTCGACCCGTTCGAGCTTTTCTCTTTACGAGGGCAGATTTTCCTATCCCAGGAAGAACAAAAGCTCCTTTTTTCTTGGTCTCAGCAATTGCCAGCGCAGCGTATTCGTCAATGATAGATGCAGCGGCCTTTTTGGAAATTTCAAACTTCTCTGCAAAGTATGTAACGATTTGTCCTTTTGCCATCAATTTCTTCTGAGCTGCCATGTTGTGCATCTACATGGTCTACGAAGAGGATCAATTAGAGGCCAAGATCGCTGAAGTTCTGGCACGAAGGGAAAAGCCTGTTCCGGGGACTAATGTTGGGAAGGTCAATCTCATCAGAACAATCAAAACATTCATTGAAGATCACAATTACTAAGGAGTCCATAATTGAGAAGACATATATTTCCTAAAATTTACTCTAACCCCAATGTTCTTAACTCGTAACACTTTAGTTCTTTGGAAAAAGTTTTCTAATCCCCCTTCATCCCCCTTTTTCAAAAGGGGGAAATGCTTCTCCTCCCTTTGGAAAAGGGAGGTAGGGAGGGATTTTAACAAGTTTATTTCAAACCGCTAAATTGATACCTTAACTCAGGCTATCACCGTTCACCCTGAGCTTGTCGAAGGGTGCGTTGCCACGCCGTTCATGCTTCGACAAGCTCAGCACGAACGGCTTAGTCTTCGACGTCCATACAATTATGGACTCCTCAGTAAGAAGAAGTTTATGAAAGGGAGATGATGGAAAAGCAGAAAATAATTCAGAAGAAGTGGTACGAAAGCAAATTAAGCCAAAAGGGAGGGGAGGTCATTGAGATCAGCACTCACGTCCACATTCATAGGCTAAAGGGTTTGATCCCTGTTCAGAGTGTAAAGCTAAGCCTCAATTGCGGATGTGGCGACGGGAGTCAGAAGGATCTTTTCGGTCCTTCCGTCGGGGTGGATATCTCCTTTGAAAATATTCGCTCACTTATTCGGCGGGGAGGACAAGGCATTATTGCTGATATGGAATTCCTTCCTTTTAAAGATCATACCTTTGACATCGTATATGGATTTGGGATACTTCACCATTTAAACGACATTAAAAGAGGTGTCTCAGAGGCCACCCGCGTTCTAAAAAAAGGAGGCTATATCGGCTTTGGGGGTGAAAATAACGGATTATGCCCACTCACTTATATCATGGCTTTCATTTACCGGAACTGGAAAATCGAAAAAGGCTTCTATAGAATTCGAAAAGGGAATCTTAGAAAATATTTTGAAGAATCTGGGATCAGAGAGTTTAAGATAACCAGACATGGAATGACCATTTATGGTTTGGGAAAAACCATCTATCAGGTTACCTCTCTCATGGAAAGGATCCTGTCAAAGGTTAAACCCTTGAGAATGTTTTCAGGATACTGTTATATGGCAGGGAGAAAGCCAAATGAGTGAGACAATGATTAAGAAAATTAAGGTAAAAATTGACACCACCCTAAGATTTTATTGACTTTCGAGAAATAGTTTAGTAGAAACACCATTGTAGATCGCGCAGGGGTAAAAATGACATCACTCCTGATTAGAATGGTTTAGTCGTCTCGGAGGTCCAGGATAAGCTTAAGTGTCAGTCCAAAGATGAATTGTGTCAAGAATCAAGACCCATCCTCCTTTTTGTCGGTCAGTTGATACAAGAGAGGGAAAGAGGGAGATGAACTATACTGCGAGCCAAATATTGGCTTTTTTACGAGAACAGAAAGATTATTTCAAGAAAGAGTACAAAGTAAAAAAAATAGGGGTCTTTGGTTCCTGGGCCAGAGGCGATGCCGATGAGGAAAGTGATATTGATATTGTAGTCGATCTCGAAAAACCCGACCTCTTTTATCTTATCGGCGTAAAACAGGCTATTGAAGAGACTTTCGGTAGGCGCGTCGATATAGTCCGGCTGCGAGAAAAGATGAACGAGACACTTAGAAAAAGAATTGAGCATGACGTCATTTATGCATGACAAGGGATTAATAGTAGGAATCTTTGCTAACATTATCTGGTCATTGGAACAGATTACCAAGAGATTTCGAACGATAAAAACAAGTGACGATTTTCTCAAAGATGATGAGGGTATCGAGAAACTGGACAGCATATGCATGCAGCTGATTACCATAGGGGAGGCATTAAAACAGGTCGATAAACTGACCGATGCGAAGCTTCTTGTGAAGTATCCTGAGATTGACTGGAAGAAGGCGAAAGGGATGAGGGATATTATCGCCCATCACTATTTTGATGTTGATGCTGAGGCTGTTTTTGTGGTTTGCTCGGAACACATTCCGGAAATGGCAAGAGCAATAGGAACAATACTGGATGATCTAAAACGTTCGTAGCGTTTTTTGAACAAGCTCAAGATAGAGATTAAGGATAAAAGCAGCAAAATGAGCGGTAAAGAAATGGCCGCTGTCCCTATTTTCTATTTTATGAAGATTTTCATTGATCAGATAAAGTGGGGGGGTAGGTCCAGGATAAGCTTGGGGGGCTTGGCTTGACCGGAAAAATCAGTTCTTTAGGGTGGATAGATGGAAATAGGCTTTAATGTAAATAGTAGAGAATTTAGGAGAAAGAGAGACCTTCTCTGGCTCCTTACGAAGAAGGAGATAACCCTAAAATATAAAAGGACTTTCCTGGGCATATTGTGGTCCTTATTAAACCCCATTCTCTTCGCAATAGTCCTTTTTATTGCCTTTAAAATATTTATGAGGATACAGATGGAGAATTATATTTTCTTTCTCCTTGCTGCCCTTTTCCCATGGAACTGGTTTTCTGCATCGATCATCATGTCCACCGGCACCCTCATTGGAAACGTAAGCCTAATAAAAAAGGTAATTTTCCCCAGGCACTTTCTTATTATAGCAACAGTGCTCGCCCAGTTAGTCAATCTTTTATTTGCGATGCCAATAATAGTGGCATTTTCATATTATTATGGAGAAGGACCCGGGATAAACTGGCTTTTAATAGTTCCTATTTTGATCGCCATTCAGTTTACCGTCACGATCGGAATCTGCCTAATGGTTTCTGTAATAAATGCCTATTTCAGAGACATGGAATATATAATAGGTGTCATCATCACTATGTTATTCTGGATGACCCCTGTTGTCTATCCTTTAGATATTGTTCCGGAAGCCTATCGAATTTATCTCATCCTCAATCCCCTCACTTACCTCATCACAGCCTGGAGGGATATATTTATGTTGAACTCCACTAACTGGTCAAATATAATTGTTTCTTTTGGAATATCTCTGGCATTTTTTCTTTCGGGCATATTTTTTTTCCAGAGACTCGGAAGAAGATTGGATGAGGTGATATGAGTTACATTATTGAAGTTGAGGATTTATGGAAAAGATTCCCCATGAGGAGAGACAGGCCGGGATTCAAAGAATTTTTTGTCAATTTACCCAAATTTATCAACAGGGAATCGAATTCTTATTTCTGGGCGTTAAAGGGCATAAGTTTTAAGGTTGAAAGGGGTGAGTGTGTTGGCATAATAGGCAAAAATGGGGCAGGGAAAAGCACGCTTCTCTCTTTGATACTTGGGAACGTTTACCCAACAAGGGGCAGGGTTAAAGTTTCAGAGAAGATCATACCCCTTCTTGAGCTCGGAGCAGGTTTTCATCCAGACATGACAGGAAGAGAGAATATCCTGATAAATGGTGTGCTTCTCAGTCTTACGAAGAACGAGGTTATGGAGAGGATGGAGAATATTATTGCCTTTTCTGAGATAGGCGAGTTTATCGATTTGCCTGTAAGAACATACTCCACTGGTATGTACCTCAGAATTGCTTTCTCGGTTGCGATTCATATGGATCCGAAACTGCTCCTCATAGACGAGATCTTAGCAGTAGGCGATGAGGCATTTCAGAAGAAGTCTAAAGAAGCCTTACTTCGGTTAATAAAGGGAGGAGTGACCACCATACTTGTTTCCCACAATCTCCCTGCCATAAAGGAGATATGTGACAGAGCGATCTGGCTCGATGAGGGAAGGATCAGAGAAGAAGGGGAGCCTGAAAGGGTGGTGGAGGAGTATTTGAGGTATTCGAGATAACAAGCTTGAGTATCTTATGAAACTGTGATATATTTTGCCGAAATGAATGATATATAGTTACTTCAGAGCCAAGGTATGGAGAGAATTAAACAGGGACAGCGTGGGTTTACACTGATAGAGATATTGATCGTGGTGGCGATCATTGGACTCATCGCCGCCCTCATTGGTCCTAACTTAATGGGTCGATTGGAGAGATCGAAAGAAGAGATAGCCAAGGCACAGGTAGAAATGCTCTCCTCAGCTGTTCAGGCCTTTATGATCGATATGCGTCGATATCCCAATAGCGTGGAAGAGCTCATCAATTCTACTGATCCAAAATGGAGGGGGCCGTATCTTTCCAAGCGTATTATACCAAAAGATCCCTGGGGGAGGGATTACCAATTCAAATGCCCTGGTGATCACGGACCCTTTGATCTTTACTCTCTCGGGCCTGATGGGAAACTCGGTGAAAAATCGATTACGAACTGGTAACCATGTCATTAGAGCAAATTCTAAAAGATCTATTCGGTGTCAAAGAGGAGGAACTCAAAAAGGCCCTTGAGCTGCAGAAGGAACTCGGCGGGGATATCGGCCATATCCTCATCCAAATTGGGTCCATAACAGAAAGCCAACTCGTTGAAGCATTATCCAAACAGTTCAATATCCCTCTCTTTAACGGTAAGCGCGTGGAGGATGAAGGTCTGGTCGCTTACCTCAGCGATAAGCTCAATTACGACTTTCTTATCAAGAATAATTTCCTTCCCTTAAAAATAGACCACGGCAATAAGACATTACATGCCGTCACAAATGACCCCTTGAGCTACTCCGTGTTTGACTATGTGGTAAAAGCCCTGAGATATAGCATCCATTTATCCCTTGCCCCAGAGCAGACCCTAAAAGAACTGTCGAGGAGTTACTTTTATGAGCAGGGGAAAGACTTCGTTTCCCTCTCCGTTGAAGAGGATACTGAAAAACTGAAGGAGATGGCCTTTGAGGCGCCGGTGATCAAGTACCTGAATGGTCTTTTGAGCAAAGCCGTAGAATTGAGGGCCTCAGACATTCATATCGAGTCTTCAGAAAAAAGATATAGGGTAAGATTCAGGGTCGATGGAATCCTTCATGATATGGATGTGCTTAAAGAGACATTTTATCTGGCTACAGTATCGAGGGTCAAACTTCTCTCAGGACTCGACATAGCCGAAAAGAGGCTTCCACAGGACGGAAAGTTCAGTACAAAGATTGCCTCTGCCTTCCTCGATATACGAGTTTCCACCATCCCCACCGTAAAGGGGGAAGGAGTGGTGATGAGGCTCTTATATCGAGAGAGGCTCACCTTTAATATCCAAAACCTCGGGCTTGAGAGCGACTACGAAGAGTTGGTTGTAAAACTTATTTCCAACCCTAATGGAATACTCCTGGTAACAGGCCCTACGGGCTCAGGGAAGACCACCACCCTTTATTCTGTGCTCACGCGTCTGAACAGTGATGAGAGGAAGATCATAACGATAGAAGACCCGGTGGAGTATCAACTTGATGGAATCAATCAGATTCAGGTAAAAAGTGAGATTGGTTTGACTTTTGCAAATGCCCTTCGGTCTATTCTGCGACATGACCCGGATGTGATCATGGTGGGTGAGATAAGGGATAGGGAGACCGCTGAAATATCCATCCAGTCTGCGCTCACAGGCCATCTCGTCCTTTCTACCCTCCATACAAATGATGCTCCAAGCAGTCTTTTCAGACTTGTCGATATGGGGATGGAGGATTATCTCATCAACGCCGCAATCATAGGCCTGGTTGCTCAGCGCATTATTAGAAGAAACTGCACCTTTTGTAGTCATCCTGATAGACTGACGGAGGATGTTTTAAAAGAATATCACATCGATGAGATCGGTGAGAGGTTTAGTCGTTTGCTCGAAGGAGGCCCAAACTTTATGAGGGGAGATGGATGCCCCAAGTGCGTTGGGACAGGCTACAGGGGAAGGATTGCCGTCTTCGAGCTGTTTGAGTATACGGATGAGCTCAAGGAAGCATTCCTTAAGAAGCGGTCCCTGGAATCTTTGAGGGCAGTAGTGCGAAATAACAAGGGGTTTCGAACCCTCAGAGAAGATGGAATGATCAAGGTTGCAAAGGGACTAACCACTGTGGAAGAGGTCCTGAGGGTATGTTGAACGAGCTTCAATACAGTTGTATTGATTCTTCCGGACAGGAGATCAAAGGCGTCATCTCTGCATCTGACAGAATGGATGCTCTCTCTAAGCTGAAGGAGCGAGGGCTGACGGTCATAGAGCTTGTGGAAAAGAAGACCAAAGAGAGGAAGAGCTTTTCCTTGAGAAAGGGGTTTGGCGATCAGGATTTATATAACATCTCCAGGGAGCTGAGCATCCTCCTCAGGTCAGGGATACGCATAGATAAGGCATTTGAACTTCTAATGAATCCTTCCATGAAACGGGAACTCAAGGATATACTCTCTCTTGTGCTGGCAGATATCAAGGCTGGAAAGGATGTGGCCCAGGCATTTGGTAACACAGGTCGCTTCACCCATCTTTTTGTCACAATGATACGTGTCGGTGAAGCGGTGGGAAACCTTCAATCGGCCTTCGAAAATATCGCCCAATACTACAAATTCCAGATACAATATAAAGGAGAGATAAGGAATGCCCTGACCTATCCTGTATTCCTCATCTTTGCAAGCATTATGACCCTTGTTTTCATATTCAGTTTCATCGTCCCAAGATTTTTCAGTATCTTTGGTGCCGATACCCAAGCCCTTCCCCTGCCGGCCAAGGTCCTTTATACCATGAGTGGGTTGTTGAGCTTTACTAATCTTTGCATTTTGATCGGCCTTATTATAGCAGTTGTCATTTTGAAAAAGTTTTATCCTTCAAAGGTGAGACTTCCTAACATTTATCCCTATCTTTTAAACTTCCCTCTGATCGGCAGGCTCATATTGAATCTGGAACTCTCGAGGTTTTCGTACTCCATGTACTCCATGCTTCAGAGCGGGATTGAATTTATCAAGGCGCTGAAGCTCTCTGCCGCTCTCATCCAGAACCGTCGCCTTAGAACCCCAATAGAGTCTCTTGTTGAACAGATAAAAGGCGGCAAGAAGATTGCCGATGTCTTTTCGCAGGTGCACTTTTTGCCGGAAATTGTCCCCAATATGCTGAGAGTGGGCGAAGGAGGCGGGAATCTCAAAGAGATATTTTTTGAGCTCTATCAGGTATTTGACGAGAGGTTTAAGAACAGCACAAAGAGGGCGCTCATCCTCATAGAGCCTACCATCATCGTCATCATGGGGCTTATCGTTGGATTCATCGTCATCTCATTGATCCTTACCGTAATGAGTGTGGGAAGAATAAAATTATAAGGATCATCATGGCAAAGATAAATAAAAAAGGGTTCACGCTTATAGAGATCCTCATCGTGGTATCGATCATCGGCCTCATGCTCTCCGTAACCCTGCCGATCTCATATGATATGTACAGAAGCTACAAGGCTTCCCTAAAGGCTGAGAAGGTGATGGTCTTCATTTCCAGTCTCAAGAGGGAATCGTTCCTCTACAGCGAAGCCAAGGTGTTATCCTCGAAGGATGGCGTGATGATAGTCAACGGTAAAGAAGAAACTTTTGACGATACTTCTATACAAATCGGTCAACCCATCGGATTCTATAGAAATGGGACGACCTCCGGAGGTTCGTTGAATATCTATGTTGGAGGTCAGGTCTATACTATCAATGTGAAGCCGCTTTGGGGGGACCTTACTTTGGAAAGAAGAGGATCATAGAATTTAGATAACACTTTAGCTGTTTGAAAATCTTTGTAAAATCCCTCCCCTGCCTTCGCCGAAGCGGCTTCGCGCAGGCAGGCCACCTCCCTTTGCCAAAGGGAGGAGATAGAGGTTTCCCCCTTTGGCAAAGGGGGATGAAGGGGGATTTTATGATGATTCTTTTGATCAATTGACTCATGAAACTCTTCTTTTCATAAGGCTAAACTGTTACGAATTTAGATTGTTATGAAAAATCACCAAAAAAAGGGTTTCATCGTTCTCGATATTCTGATAGCTGCGTTGATCCTGACATCAAGCATCGCCGCCACCATGTATCTCTTCAGAATGGGTTTTGACTATCTGGAGAGGGCAAATCAATCCAATGTTCTCTCATCGAAACTCACGCAGGCCACCGGCCTTATAAGAACCTTAGATATGCAAAAGAGCCCCGGGAAAGAGGATATCGGAGAAGGCGTCACTCTACAGTGGGAAGCGCGATTATTGGGCGCCTCCAGGCCGGTCAAAGAGGGGGGCGAATTTTCCATACCCCCCCTCCATGAGCTTCTCCTCTACCGGGTGAATTTCAGACTCAATTATAAAGAAAATACAAGGGAGTATCAGGTCAATGTGTTCAGGTATAAGCCATTGTCTTCACCGGAAGAGATGGTGTTTTAAGGGCTATACCCTCATTGAGGTGCTTGTGGGCATGGCCATTTTCAGCGCCATGATGATGCTTGGCGGTGTAGCGCTCAATCAGGGTCTCAAGCAGTACCATGGCCTGGCTGAGAAGGGCATAGGCTTCTGGGATGATGCAAAGAAGATATGGATCGATAAGAGTTTCAACTCAACGATCGATTACTACGTTCATACAAGGAGCGATGGATGGTTTCCTTACTTCAAGGGCAACCAGGAAGGTTTGTCGTATATTTCCCTTGCGCCTCTTACCGGAGAGCTTCCAGTAGTAGTCTGGATACGAAATGAGGCTGAAGCGAACGGAATGCGTTCTTTAGTATATTATGAGCTTCCGGTTTACACAAAGTCCTATGAGGAGATAGAGCGAAATGATATATTCGCCGATTATAAGAAGGGTGCGTCGCTAAAGTTACTGGAGGGGGTGGAAGGGATCGAATTCAGTTTTTATGGTTATGATCTCCGTGACAGAAAATTTGGATGGTACAACAATTTTGATGGCAACAGGATGAGGCTCCTTCCATCATCAATCATTATTTCCTATAATCATAACGGTAAAAAGGACAGGCTTGTCTTTGGTATCAATGTAAACTCGATGATGAAGATGGTTTACAATGACATTTACCTCAGGTAATCATAATGGCTCAGCAACCCTGTTGACGATGCTGATGGCCGCAGTGATCGTCACCGTAGGCATAGGGTTCAACTGGCTGGTCAAGGAACACATGAAGGCCTCTGAAGGCTTAAGGAATAAGGCGGAGGCCATATTGAAAGTTAGGTCGGCTTATGATACCCTTATCTACCTCCTTCTAAATGGCCAGGTATCACAGAGGGAGATCATAATGGCAATAGGCAATGAAATTACAGAATTGAAAACTCTACCGCTAAATGGGCAGAAAGTTCCTTTATCAGACGGGCTTTACGTTCAGATTCGAGAGAGCAGCGGCATGCTATCTCTCGTCAGCATGAATACGGCTGCGATGGAGAGATTGATCAAGAAAGTCGGCGGCCTGGACAATGGCTCCGGCCTCATAAGCAGTTATCTGGACTGGATCGATGAAGACAATTTTTCCAGGGTAAACGGAGCAGAGGAATTTTATTACAGAGGCCAGGGACTGCCTTATGTTCCCAGGAACTACGCCATACAATATAAAGATGAGTTTGAATTGATTAAAGGAATGAATAGAGAATTATACGGTAAAATAGAGCCCTATTTGACCATGCTCCCTTCTATTGGCTTCAACCCAAACACAGCCAGCGATGAAGTCCTGATGGCTTACCTGGATATCAATGAAGAGTCTCTGAAGGCGCTGAAGGATTATATGTCAAAAAAGGCTGTTTCATCTGATATAGAATTATTTGCTTTAACCGGAAGAAAGATAGCCAGCGATATCGAAGGGGTATACTTTTTTCCATCCCCTTTCATTGAGGTCACTGTTAGCGCCGGCAGCCCCAGGAGCATCTACACCATCAGGGCCGGTCTGGATACACGTCAGAACATAAGCTCCCCATACGGCATTTTATACTGGAGGGAGGAATAGCCCGATTATGGCAATTTTGGCGGCTTACTGGCATAAGGATGGCCTTGATGTTTATCGGTATGTGGATAAAAAACCGGTGAAGCAGGCCTCCGGAAGCCTTGATGGACTTAAACCGATCAGGGGGGGCCTTGACAAAAAAGTACTGATCGTTAGCAGAGAGCTTCTTCTTCATACAAGAAAGAGGTATCCTCCAGCCCCGATAAAAAGGTTGACCAAGGCTGTGGAGATAGAGGTGAAGGACATCTTTCCCATCTCAAAGCCCGTTTTTTATTGCTGTGTGTTTGAGTCTTCAACTGCACATACTACGCTCGATATATGGGCATGGGATAGCGAACAGTATGCCCAGGTTAAAAAAATCTTTCCTTTCAACTACGTCGTCCCGGAGGATCTCGCCTATTCCTCTGAGGTCCCCGAGGTGAAAGTGTTTCAATACAGGGGCATGACCAATATCCTCGCTCACTCTGGAGACAGATTCCTGGGTGGCGCCTCCTATCCGGATGCTGGGATTGATGAAAAGGATGTGGAGAGGTTTCTCTCCGGACTTGGCCGATACAGGTCAGACATAAAGCAGATAAAGGTATACGGGTCAACCCCTTTTCAGTTCAAAGATGCCGGGATACCCGAGATATCAAGGGTAGCAACAGGAGATCACCCTCCCTGTATGGATTACCTGAGCAGTCTGAACCTCAATGAATTTAAGGTAAAGGGAGATTACCATCTCTCATCGAAGATAGACCTCATATCGAGGATCTTAATATATCTTATTCTTGGCTATGGAATCATGCTCTATCTTACAGCAAGAAATTATGACCAGGTTGCATGGGGGATAAGAGAGAAAATAAATTCGATAGACAAGAAGATTTCTTTAAATAAGGATGCTGGGCATAAGATTGAAGATTATTCTGATATCGTCAAGGAAGTTAACGAAAAACTTTCTTCAAGACCCTCACCGGTTAAGGTGATGGAAATCATTGCCGGCAGGCTTCCGGTAGGAAGTTTCATTAACAGGATGGTACTGAATGAGAATAACCTGGAGGTTTCCGCATCCTCAAAGGACCCTCTCTCCGTGATCAAAGCGCTTGGAGATGCTGAGGGGGTAAAGACCGCTCGGCTGAGAGGAGCGCCCATCAAGGACGGCGGCACTGGGTCGTATAATTTCATCATTATGATGGAACTTTCGAGGTAATCCTCCCATTCCCCCCCTTTAGCCGCTGGCCCAAGAGGGCCTCTGGCCCGGAGGGTAAAGGGGGGTCATTATCCCTCCCTTTGGCAAAGGGAGGTCAGGAGGGATTTAAAGAGTTATTTTCGAGGTAAATTGACTTGGCAGAGAATCTTAAACAAAAAAATATAGAGATAAGGGTAATCGGAATCTACATTATCATCATCCTTGCCCTTTTGAGATTTTTAATATACCCTCTTCATGCTTCACTTCTTGAAAAGAAGGTTCTCCTCGGCGAATGGTATGAAAGTTACCGGCTCAAGTCCCGGGTCTTTGAGAAACAGAGGGAGAATCAGGGTGAGAAGGGCATTATTGAGAGAAGCGCCCTCCTTCCTGACATTAATGATAAAGGAATTCCGTACTCGAATATGCAGGTCGAGGTCCTTGAGCGACTCCAAAAACTTGCTGAAAAAAATGGTCTCACTATACTAAACTTTGAGATTTTGGAGCCTATTGTCGGAAAAGGAATAAGTGAGGTCCCCATCCTGATCAGGTTGAGAGGGCAGCCAGGTCCATTTATTGAGATTTTAAAGGCCATAGAAAAGAGTGAAAGGGCGCTGAGCTTCAGATCAATGGAAATCACCAGAAGTGATCCGGAGCTAAACTTCTCCCTTACAATATCTTCTTTCAGGTTGGAAAAATGATCTGTAGGACAGGCGTCTCGCCTGTCGAGGATAAGGGATGATTAAAAAATACCTTTTGGATATTCTTTGTATTATTATAGTGGTAATTATCGCTCTTTTAGCCGCCCAGAAACCAGGGGTTGATCTGGAGCTACCCCCTTCTATAGCTGATAAAAGACAACCTCATGAGACCACCCAGGAGGAAACAGAGAAGGGAGAGATGGGTATAGCGAGATATGCCAGCGCTGCAGGGACGCTCAAGGAAAGGAATATTTTTAGCCCGGATGGAAGCTACACAATGTCCAAAGCAGGCGCGACAGCGACGTTACTTGAAAGTCCTTATACCCTGATAGGCATTCTTAAGGGTGAAGAGAATAAGGCAGTCTTCAGGGATCACACCGGTTCTATCGTTACTTTGACTGTGGGGAAGAAGTTGGGTGATGGTTCTGTGATTACGCGGATTGACACCACCTCCGTAGAGGTAAAGAAGGGGAAAGAGAAGAGGGAGTTAAAGATCTTCGACGTTAAGGTACCAGGACCCTTAACCCGTCAAAAACCATAAAGCTATTGCATATTTTTAGGTTTGTGCTTTATGCCTGTAAAAAATAGGGGCTCATTCCCGTGATAAATCCGTAGTGCAGGGCCTTGTGCCCGTAAAATTTATCATAATGAAACTACCTAAAAAAATTCATTTAGATACTTCTCTCTACCGAATACCCGGCTGGATATATTTTATTACAATTGTCTCAAACTTTAAGACCTCCTTTTTCATAAAAGAAGAATTTAACAACGAATTAATCGAATGTCTTAAAAAGGAAAGAGAAAGGATCAGATGTAAAGTATACGTTTATTGCTTAATGCCGGACCATCTACATCTTCTTTGTGGAACGAATGATAAAGAAATTTCAGTTCTTGATTTCGTGAATCAATATAAAGGCAAATCGACGAGGGTTGGCTGGAGATATAATATAAAGGGTCCCTTGTGGCAGAGAAGATACTACGATCATATATTGAGAAAAGAAGAGAAAATCCAAGAGGTGGCGACCTACATCGTCAATAATCCTGTGAGACGCGGGCTTGCTAAGAAATGGGATCAATATCCTTATTCCGGTTTTTTAGACAATTTTGAGTTGTAGTGTAGGGGCTTGTCCCCGTGACAGAACCTGTAGTGTAGGGGTTTATCCCCGAAAAAAAACAGGGGGTTATCCCCATAAAAAAACCATGGACTTATCCCCATTACAACCCTACGCCCATAAAGGGCTACACTACGTATGCTATGAGGAATTTCGCATTTTTATGTTGCGTTTCATTTTTTTAATATTTACAATTATATTATCGTTTTGGGGTCCTGCATCTAATGCAGCGTCTCTTTACACCTTTGCGGACGAGGAAGGTGCGAACTACTTTACCAACATCCCGGGAGAAGGCCGTATGAGGGTATCCCTTCCTGTGAAAAAACCCGTATCAAAGCCATTATTCACCCCTTCCCCCAAGAGACTGTGTCGTAATTCCGTTCATGGTTCGAGAACCTCACCACGAACGGACTACGCCATGTTAAAAAGCAATTACTTAGCCGTTCGTCCTGAGTGTGTCGAAGGGCGAATGGCTAAGTACGACACAGCCTCCAATGGAGAGGTCTATGAGCCCATGATCATTACTGCCGGCCAGCGCTATTCTCTGGACCCAAACCTTATTCGAGCCGTCATCAAGGCCGAATCCAATTTCAACCATCAGGCTGTCTCACACAAGGGCGCTATGGGGTTAATGCAGTTGATGCCCTCGACAGCGAAGGAGATGGCTGTTGCTAACCCATTTAATCCTGAGGAAAATATCTATGGTGGGGTCAGGTACCTCAGCGAACTCCTGCAAATTTTAAACTGGAACCTTCCGTTGGCCCTTGCCGCCTATAATGCCGGGCCCGGGAGGGTCATCGGTAAGAGAGAAATCCCCCCTATTGAAGAAACCCGTAATTATGTAGAAAGAGTCATGACATATTATAAATTATCTCAGAAATAACCCTTTCATCCCCTTTTGTCTCTCAGAAAAAATCTGGGATGATGGAGATGGCGGAGGAGTATGGTAGACTTATGAATAAGATAATAGAGCGTTTTGTTTCAGAATTAAAAGAACGCCTGGGCGAAAGGATTTTGGGAATCTATCTATTTGGAAGTACGGCTAAAGGTATGGCTACGGAGGAGAGCGATATTGATTTATTAGTGGTTTATTCAGATTTAGAGGAATGGAGCCTTTTAGAAGTAGCCAGTGAGATCAGCTTTAAGATTCTCTGTGAAGAAGGGAGATTGATTCAGACTGTCCCTATGTCGAAGGAGGAATTTGAAAAATCCCTGGGTCGATCCCCTTTCCTTTGGGAGATCCTTAAATTTGGAAAGCCGATCTTTACAAGATTATCTGGCACAGAATGGGAATTGGATTTTAGAGATTACCTTGAGTTGGCTGAGGAATATCTCACTTATGCAGAAGATGCGCTCCGAGAGAACAAATTACGTTTATCAATTGATAGTGGATATAATGCTTGCGAGCTTCTGGTAAAGACACTAATTATCAGTACAAAAAATCCGTTGTCATCTTCCCATGGAGGTATTGTTGGCCAGTTTGGTAAGTTGTTTGTCTTGACCCAAAAGGTTCCAGAACATCTTGGGCGAGGCCTCAATTTGGGGTTGGACTTACGAGCAAAAGCGCGCTATAAACCCGGAGGGCAACTTCAACTTAAGGATGCTCAATTTATTACTGACCTTGCTCAGGAATTATTGAAGATTGCACAAAAAGAATTGGGCCAATAAACCAATAAAAGGGAAAAGAAATCGATTTGTCTTTTTTATGAAGGTCAAAGGGGATGGAACATGAGAAGATATCTTAATTTTTATCTATTGCTTTTTATATTCTTTATCAATTTTGGTTGCGCCTATCAAAAGGCTATACATAAGCCAGCTTCCTCGGAGAAGATAGTTCAAAAAACTCCGGCAAAAATGGTGGAGGAACAACCAGACGCAAGAGCAGAGGAGACAAAAGAGAAGGCCCCTACCCATGAGTTCCTGAAGCCCCCTGCATTTGAAAGGGCAGCGCCCGAGAAAAAGCTTCCCTTAAGGAAGCCGATAGATCCGAAGATCATTGCCCTGGCCAAGGGACCGGTGACGATTAACGTCGAGAAAATGCCCCTATCGGATTTCATCATCTATGCCCTGGGCGAGACCCTTAAGGTCCCCTTTGTCATGGACCAGAAAGTGATGGAGAGCAAAGAGCCTGTCACCTTCGGTATGCCCCAGCCCATGCCTTCCGATAAGGCGCTGGAGATAGTTCTTGGCATTTTTGAGAGATATAACCTCTACGCAGAGGAGAGGGCCGGCGCTCTCTATATCCTCCACAAAACTCCCGAACCCAAGCAGCCCTTTGATATCAGGGTGGGCAGGGAGATTCCGGAAAGCCCTGAACAGGTCCTTCAAGTTGTGCCCCTTCGATATATCAGGCCTCCAGAAATAGAGGCCCTTTTGAGGGAAATGTATAAGACAAATATCCAGATAAGGCCCTATCCAAGGGAAAATGTCCTCCTCCTTTACGGCCAGGCCTCACAGGCCCGGCAAATCATAGAATTTATAGAGACATTCGATGTCCCGTATCTGCAGGAGAGGAAGATCTCTCTCCTCAAACTAACCTACTGGCAGATCGATGAGTTTGTAAAGCAGATCTCTCTAATATTTGAGGGAATGGGACTCAGTATCGCCAAGACATCCAGAGACCCTGGGATACTTTTCATTCCCATTAAACCTCTCGGAAGCATCCTGGCCATTGCCCCGGACGAGACCGCTCTCAACTACGTCCTTCACTGGAAGGAAAGGCTTGACACGCCTGAGGCTGCAGGAGCAGAGGAGAGGCCTTTCGTCTACACACCGAGATATACAAAGGCTTCCGACCTCGTTAAATCGATAAAAAACCTTTATGGCATCATGCCGGCTCCGCCGACCACTCCTTCGACGCCTGCTCCAGCAGCTCCTGCCGCCCCTGGAAGGCCCGCTGCTCCGGCCGCGCCAGCAGTCCTGAAGATGTCCTCGGACGACTATAAAAATCTCATCATGGTTGTCACTTCTCCTGCCGAATATAAGAACATCCTGAGCCTTTTGATGGAACTGGATGTTCCACCTCGACAGGTATTGATCGAGGCGACCGTTGCGGAACTCACGCTCAGGGACGAGCTCAAATATGGCCTGGAGTGGTTTTTCAGAAATAAGATGTTGAAGGGAGATTCTACCCTTCAGACATTATTTAGAGTGCCCACAGGCGGTCCTGGCCTCGTCTATCAATTTATTTCCGATTCAGGGAAGTTCAATGTAGCGATCAACGCCTTTGCCCTTGACGATAAGGTCAATATCCTTTCAACTCCAAGGCTCATGGTGCTCGACAATCAGGAGGCAACGATACAGGTGGGCACAGACATCCCCATTATCACCGGCGAAGTCACTGCTGCCGATGTTTCACAGGCAGCGCCGAGCATCATGAGGAATATCCAGTATAGAAATACGGGCGTCATCCTCAGAGTGAGGCCGACCATCAATACGGAGGGGCTTCTCACGCTCAACATATCGCAAGAAGTCTCTGAGATGGGAACAAATCCCCCTGGGATTAACTCCCCTACCATCTTAATGAGGAGAGTCAATACAACCGTTGTTGCCGCCCAGGACGAGACCGTTGTCCTCGGAGGCCTCATCTCTGAAAGCAAAGGCTTTACTGTAAGCAAAGTGCCCCTCCTCGGAGATATTCCCCTGTTGGGGACGCTCTTTAAGACCACCTCAAAGGATGATAAGAAGACCGAGCTCATCATCTTCCTCAAACCCACTATTATTACGAATATTGATCAGGCGGCAAAAATAACCCAGGACCTTAAGAGAGAACTGAAGTGGCTCAAATGATCTTTTTCCAATTTTTGTGCATCCTTCTGGTCATTTTTTTTGCACCCGGGAAGAATTTAGCCACGGTGGAACAGTGTGAGAATGACCTCAAGGTCTATCAGAACTTCACCAGAAGTGAGATTCAGGAGGTCCTTAAAAAAATAAACAGACCGGATGCGAAGATATTAAGGACCCGAATGAGTGTCGTGTATGGGTTGTATGAGATCGTTATAGATAATAAGGGACAATATGAACTGTTTTATTTGGACATTTCTAAAATGTATCTCATTCCAGGGCCAATTATAGACTTAACTACAGGGGTCAACAGGTCGGTGGAACGACTGCAGGAGCTTGAAAAAAAGAGACGTATTGACCTTTCGAAAATCCCCCTTGGAGATGCCCTGATCCTCGGGAATAAAAAGGCCACCAATAAGGTTATTGTCTTTACCGACCCTGATTGCCCATTCTGCGGTAAATTCCATACAGAGATGAAAAAGGTTGTTGCTAAAAGAAAGGATATCGCCTTTTATATCAAGCTTTTCCCTCTCCGGATAGATTCTGACGCCTATTGGAAATCGAAGAGCATCATCTGTAATAAATCTCTAAAATATTTAGAGGATAACTTTGAAAAAAAGCCTATCCCAAAGCCAGGGTCTGACTGCCGGACAAAGGAGGTTGACGAGAATATAAAGCTTGCAAAAGAGCTCGGCATCACCGGCGCCCCAACTGCCATTTTCCCCGATGGCTCGGTCCAAGCAGGATTCTTAGAGGCGGACCGGTTGATAGAGATGGTTGATTTATCTATTGCAAAAAAGAAATGAATTGGTATGGTTTTTGTCTAAAATTCAATTGGGGAAAATTAAGGCCAAAATATGAAATGAGATTTCAATTCAAGAAAATAGGGCTTCACAAAATAAATTTTGAAATTTTCCCTCTACCCATTGGGGCATAAGCGCTAACTTAGGAAGAGGAGAGGTTTAAGAAAAAATCCCAATAGGGATATTTGATAATAGACCGGCGATTTATCGCCGGTGATAGGAATGAAAAAAGAAGTCCCATGGGGACGAATGAAAGAGGGGCCCGAAAATGGCTAATTCTTACATCAGCCTCTATGTCCACATCGTTTTCAGTACAAAGGAACGCCAGCCCATGATCACTCCCGATTTCCAGAATCGATTGTGGGCTTACATGGGTGGAATCGCACGAGAGAATAATATGAAGGCATTGTCCATCGGCGGAATGCAGGATCACGTTCATGTCCTTCTGTCGCTTCCCGCAACCCTTCCAGTGGCAAAAGCGGCGCAACTCATTAAGGGTGGTTCATCAAAATGGGTTCATGATACCTTTGCCGGCTTACAGAAATTTGCGTGGCAGGGGGGGTATGGCGCCTTCAGCGTCAATGTTTCCCTGTTGGAGGATACGATCCAATATATTGAAAGTCAGGATGAGCATCACAAGCGGAAGACATTTCAGGAAGAATACATTGAGTTTTTAAGACGACATGGGATCGATTACGATGAACGGTATGTTTGGGGGTAGGATTCAATCGTCCCGATGGGACTATACTTTTATCTCTTTTCTCCCCAGCGATGAATCGCTGGGCTATTGTCATGTATGCCCCTCCGGGGCTTCAGATTAATTAAGTTAGCGCTTATGCCCCATTGGGGAGAGGGTTAAGGTGAGGGGGATTTAGGGTAATGGGAGGGTAGAATTAAGCGCAACAATATCTTGGCATGGTTCTTGCTAATAACCTATAAAATATTTAATTAATTTGACAGATCACTTAAAACCAATATAATTAGAGTCTGTTTATAAATGCGCCTTTTCCGTCATGCCGGACCTGATCCGGCATCCAGAAGGTCTTGAAAGGACTGGATTCCCCGATTAAGTCGGGGAATGACGACCTTTGGGGAAACCGTTAGTTTATAAGCAGACACTAATTACTTGTAATGTTCCCCAAATACTCAAGCATAAGGCGATGTCCGATATAGACGGGTTAAAATGAAAGAGGCATTGAGATATTTGCAGAATGCAAAGGAGATATTGAGAAAGGCCCCGATAGAGGATGGAGGGTATGCCGACATTAAGCCTGTCCAGGAAGCTTGTGGAACTGCATACCTTGCAGTGCTTAAGGCTATAGATGAGTATTTGATAAAAAAGGGAGTGGATGAAAGAGAGTTGCCTCAATCCGTTGATGGCTATAGGGATATGATTCGAAAGTATGCGATGGTGCACGATGGCAAGCTTTTGAAAGGATTTGAAAAGCTCTATAAGGCATTGCACATCGCAGGTTATTATAGAGGTCTTCTGGAAGATGTAGATATGGTGAAAGACGCTCTTAAGGCGGCAAAAGAATTTATTGAGAAGATCAAATAAAATCATTAAGGATTCAAGCCTGCCTGCCGCAGGCAGGGGAGAGGGATGGGGTGAGGGGGAGTATTAATTTTCATTTATCCTCTCCCCCAAGGAGACTGTGTCACAATGGGGAAAATGCCATGTTTGTCATTCTGAACCCTTCGCCTGTCATTCTGAGCGAAGCGAAGAATCTCATTGCTTGGCTCAGGACAGGCTTCGCGAAGGGTCTCGGTTTTCCGCTCAGGGTAAACTCCGTGAAGAATTTCAGAGAATCAATAAGTTACAAAACAAAGATTCTTCCCTGCCTGCGGTAGGCAGGAAGGGGAGGCAGGAGGATTTGTAAAAAGGGAGGGATGACTTTGGAAAAGAAAAAAGAACAAAAGGTTAAGGTCGGAATAAGCAGGAAAGATATTTCAGAAGCCCTGAAAGAGTTTTATAAAGAGAGTCTCGAGCCAAAATTTGATCAGATTGATACTCGATTTGAGCAGGTTGATACTCGATTTGAGCAAATAGATGCCAGGTTGGATAAACACGATGCTCGTTTTGATCAAATTGATAGACATCTTGTTCAAATAGATGCCAGGTTGGATAAACACGATGTCCATTTTGATCAAATGGATAAACATCTTATAAGAATAGATGCCCGGTTGGAACAGCACGATGCTCATTTTGAAAAAATTGAAAAAAAATTGGAAGAGCATGATGAGAAGTTTGGAGATATTTCCACGCATTTTGACCAGGTTTATCAAAGATTTGATAGGCTCGAAACAGAGTGCCACGCCATCTCTGCGGCCATTGATAGATTGGAGAAAAACTTCGAGAGAATGGAGAAAAGATTAGAAAGAATAGAAGAGAAGCTGGACGTTGAGATTTCGAAAAGAGAATTTATTGAAAAGGAGATCCTTGAATTAAAAGGCAGGGTTCAAACCCTCCAGAATAGGATTGAAGAAATTGAAAACCGACTCAAAGGTTTTTCGTAACCTTGGCATGGTTCTTGCTAAATAACCTATAAAAATTTTTAATTTGACAGATCACTTAAAACCAATATAATTAGAGTCTGTTTATAAACGCGCCTTTTCCGTCATGCCGGACCTGATCCGGCATCCAGAAGGTCTTGAAAGGACTGGATTCCCCGATTAAGTCGGGGAATGACGACCTTTTTGGAAACTGTTAGTTTATAAGCAGGCACTAATTGCTTGGAATGTTCCCCTATTACTCAAGCATAAGGCGATGTCCGATATAGACGGGTTAAAATGAAAGAGGCATTGAGATATTTACCCCGCACTTTTAAAAAAGTGCGGGGAATACCCCGCCGAAAAGTGTTGGATTTATTGAAAAGATCAAATGATTTAACGAGCGTGGATGAGGGAGCCTTATGCTGAGAGTATTTTTAATTATAATGTTTGCAGTGATTTTAATGATTCCTTCAATGGTTCAGGGAAAAGAAGTTCCTTTTACACAGGAGGACAGGGATCGACTCATAAGGCTTGAGGTAACAATGAAGGAATTCAAGGAGTCTGTAGATAAACGTTTTGAGCAGGTAGACAAACGATTTGGGGAGATGATAACATTTTTCTGGATGATTATTGGAATTTTTACTGCGATAACTGTTTCAACCATTGGCTTCGCCATCTGGGATAGAAGGAGCATGATCAGGCCTTTTGAGAGCAAGGTGAGGGAACTCGAACAAGGGAAGATAGATAAAGTAATATCGTCTCTCAGAACCCTTGCAGAGACAGACACAAAGTTGGCAGAGGCGCTGAGACGATACAATCTTTTGTAATTGCCTAGTATAACGTTTCATTAAAATACTTACGATGGACGCTTGTTCAGGAGGTCCAATAACCGTCACTCCGGTGAAAACCGGAGTCCAGAACACCTTGAATTCACTGGATTCCGGCTTTCGCCGGAATGACAGACAGCACAGGGCGGAGGAGTTTTGAAAAAGACTCATATGTTAATATTTAGATGAAACGATATACTAGAAAATAAAATGGTCAAAAATTTACCACATCCTGTCATTCCTGCGGAGGCAGGAATCTATGGTTTCCTGTGAAAGCAGGAATCCAGTTCTTAATAGTTCTCTGTTTTCAGAGGGACAAGTCTGGATTCCTGCTTGAGCGGGAATGGCAACCCTAAGGTGCTGTAATAAATCAATTTTCATGGTTCGCGGGTGACAAAGTCGTCACGACCAATTATAAGGAAATTTAAATAGAGAGGACTTCGTTGGAAAGAATGGCAGTATGGGAAAAATTTTTAGAAAAGATTAGAGATGGTCTGCTAACCTTTTATGGAGAGAACCTCTTTGCTGCTATGGTATTTGGTTCTGCCGCTCGAGGAGATTTTCAGAAGGGTAGCGACCTTGACCTCTTGATCATCCTTGGCGAAAGCAAAGACTCTATCGGGAAAAGGATTGACGAATTCATGAAAATGGAGTGGGAGATAATGAAATCTCAACAGTATGCAATGGCAAAGGCTCAAGGATTTCCCCGTAGGATTGAACCGGTCATCCTTGACCTGGAAGAATTTCGAGCCCATCCACCCCTTCTCTTAGATCTTACCACCGATGCACAAATCCTTATTGATAAAGAAAATGTCTTCGCAAAAGAAATGGATTTGCTGAAAAGACGACTTCAGGAGGTAGGGGCAAAGAAGATCGTTTTGGGAGAAGGACGATGGTTTTGGGTTTTGAAAAATGACATTAAATTGGGGGAAAAAGTGGTTCTATGAATAGTTATGAAATGGCAGAAGATTATTTGAAAAGGGCAGCAAGATGTTTGGCCGAGGCAGAAAATGCTCTTAAAGATGGCGATTATCCCATGGCAATAAGACGATCTCAGGAATGTATTGAACTCTCTGTTAAGGGAATCTTAAGGGCCGGAGCTATAGAATTTCCAAGAGAGCATGATGTTAGCGATGTTCTTATGAGTATGGAATGGGGAAAGATTGGTTCTCCCGGTTGGTTCATTGAGCGAGTTGAGGCAATGGCTAAAATAATGCGAGAAATAACCCCAAAACGAGGACCGGCCATGTATGGGTTTGAAATGGAAATGAAGCCAGCTCGTGCCATATTTTCTTCAGAGGATGGAATTAAGGCCACAACCGATGCAGGTTTCGTATTTGACACATGTAAAAAATTCCTTCAGGAGTGGGGTCCGGGGTGACAAAATCGGTGTAATCAGACCAAAATCTGTGTAATCAGAGAGCTCCAATGATTTTTCCGGAGCTCTTTGATTTTTTTCTTGACAAGAGGACGAAAATTAAAGTAGAAGAGGAGTAGGAAGGGTTTGGAGGGGATTTCATGAAGGCAACGGTAAAACAAATCGCGAAGAAGGTTGCCGAGTTACGAAAATGAGAGGGTCCAGACTGAGGGCGGGTAGCGTGGAGTTTACCCCGCTTAGAGATACATCTCTAACGGGGTTAAAATGAAAGAAGCATTGAGATATTTGCAGAATGCAAAGGAGATATTGAGAAAAGCTCCCATAGAAGACGGGAGGTATGCCGAAGTTTATCCTGAGCGAAGTCGAAGGGTTAAATATGTCCAGGAGGCCTGTGGAACAGCGTATCTTGCGGCGCTAAAGGCCATAGATAAGTATCTTCTCAATAAAGGGATGAGCAAGAAAGAGCTTCCGAAGTCTGTAGAGGCATACAGAATAGCCTTGCAAAAGCACCTTATAACACGTGATGGGAAACTTTTAAGAGAATTTGAAAGCCTTTATGATGAACTTCATATCGCGGGTTATTATAGAGGGATGCTTCACTCTGTTGAGGTGGTTAAAGCGGCTCTCAACACAGCAAAGGGATTTATTGAGAAGATCAAATAATGAGTAGGACAGGCGTTCCGCCTGTCGGAAGGGGGCTTTTCACGGGATAGACAAAGTCGGGGGCAAATTCAGGGCGAGGGTGACAAAATGGGTACCTTCGAAGAACCCCTAATGGAAGCCTTACCATTTTGGGGCCCCGGTTGACTTCCTGTTCAATATAAAGTAATGTTTGATTTATTTAGAACTTATCCACAAATAACTTCCCCCCCTTTAGCAAAGGGGGGTGAGGGGGGATTAAAAGTGGCAACCTTGGGCAAATCCCCCTAAATCCCCCTTTTCCAAAGGGGGATATTACAAACAATCATTATTTACGGATAAGCTCTTAGTCACCATTTACCCCGTTAGAAATAATGCCCCGCTGCTCCCTCCGGGCCAGAGGCCCTCTGGGCCGGCGGCTGCAGCGGGGTTACATTCTAAATAATTCCGGCGGGGTTTAACCCGTTGCGCATGCGCGACAGCGCGGCGAGTGCCCCGTTGGAATTTCTAACGGGGTTTACACACCGTTAGAGAGTCATCAGATGCGCCATCACAAAAAAATCATAGCCTTTTTTTGGGTAGTGATATTCGTTTTTTTCTTATCCACTCCTGCAAAGGCATTAGACGGATTTACTCAAAAAGACAGGGAACTTCTTATTACCCTGAAAGTCAAGGTTGAAGAGATTGACAAACGATTTGAACAGATTGACAAACGATTTGAGCAAATTGACAAACGATTTGAGCAAGTTGGAAGACAGATTGACCAACTCTTCAACTTTCTTTGGATTTTTGCAGTCATATTTACCTCGATCACAGTCACAACCATTGGGTTTGCTGTCTGGGATAGGAGGAGTATGATAAGGCCTTTTGAGGGCAAGGTGAGGGAACTCGAACAAGGGAAGATAGATAAAGTAATATCGTCTCTCAGAACCCTTGCAGAAACAGACGCAAAGGTGGCAGAGGCGCTGAGACGATACAATCTCCTGTGAAAAGAAAATATGCCCCGCCTCCCCTGCCTACCGGCCCCGGTCCCGACCGAGGGCGGGGCAGGCAGGCGCTCTGGGTCGGAGACCAAAGGGGGATAAAGGTCGTTGCGACTCGAAACCGAGGGGATTAGAACAGTTTTTTTAAAGCGCTAAATTGATACAAAATTAATTGGTTGGAGTGGATGTTCTGGATAAACAAAGTCAGGGGCAAATTCAAGGCATGGTGACAAAAAATGTTTTGAGGTTCGACCCCCTTACTAAGTCTCCCTTATCAGGAGATATAGGAAATGCAAACAGCGGTTAATATAAAGAGCAAGAAGGAGATAAGGCTTCTTGTAAAGGGTCTTACAGGTGAGATTGGTGGTTTATCGAAGAGTGTCGGTTACGGTTTTGAGAATGAGGCCTACAGAATGCTTCCTGGTATTTTGAAGAAGGTCCATGGTGTGGAGATAAAGGAGAAGTTGATCCGTACAGAGTTGGGTGGCAAGGAGATCGACATATTAGGGAAGGCAACGAGAAATGGTAAGGATGCCGTTGTGGTAGGGGAGGTTAAGTTAAGGCTTGATGATAGGAGGAAGAAGGGGGAGAAGGATGTATTTGATGAATTGGGAGAAAAGGTTGAGGTGGTGAGAGAGGAATATGGTGATGTGGAGATCATCGGGTTGTTGGTAACTCACTATGCAACAAAGGGATTCATAGAGAAGGCCAGGGGAAGGGGTGTATTGGTTGTCCAGAGCTTTGAGTGGTAAGTTTATTGGGAGGATCAAATAATGAGTAGGACAGGCGTCCCGCCTGTCTGAAGGGGGCTTTTCAAGAGCACGTTAAAAATTAAGTATCAATTTAGCTGTTTGAAATCGTCTTGTAAAATCCCTCCCAACCTCCCTTTGCCAAAGGGAGGAGAAATCTTTCCCCCTTTTGCCCTCCGGGTCAGAGACCACTCTGGGTCGGAGACCAAAGGGGGATAAAGGGGGATTAGAACAGTTTTTTCAAAGCGCTAAATTGATACAAAATTAATTGGTTGGAGTGGATGTTCTGGATAAACAGGGTCAGGGGCAAATTCAGGGGCACGGGTGAAAAAATCGGTGTAATCAAGCCAAAATCTGTGTAATCAGAGAGCTCCAATCATTTTTTCAGAGCTCTCAAATTTTTTTCTTGACAAAGAATTTTTAATGTGTTAATTCCAATCGAAATAAAAGTTTTAGATTAGTCCATTGGAATCAAAAGAGAATCTTCTTAACGGAAGGGGGTGATGAGCGGCTAATCTAGAGGTCGGTTGACTCATCTCTTTTATGGAATAGAAGCATCGAAATCAAAACAAAGGAGGTGATGGAACGAAAATTAGGAGGGATGAATAAAAGAAAAAGGGTTAAAGGAATTTAGGTAGTGTAGCCCTTTATGGGCGTAAATGAAAATTAAAAGAGGAGGAAAAAGATGATGAGATATCTAAAAATCTTGTTTTTAAGCATGGTGGTAATCGGGCTTTTCACAGGACCTGCAACTGCAGTAACCCTTTACAATAGTGCAGGTAACCCTTTTGGAACTGGCACTTCCGTTACCAACTCTTATAGAATTGCCTATGAGATTTATAGCGAAACTGCCGGTGTTTCAACAATTGCAGATAGGGGTAGAATTAGAATTCGTTTAGATCAACCCCTTAATATTGGTAACACCGCAAACTTGGTTATGTCAATACCACAGAAAGCAGACTTTAACTCAGCAGGGGGAAATTACAAATGGGCGTTAAGAAGAGTTTCTGACAGTTTCCTTATCGGTATCACACCATCTGCAGGACTTATCACTCCCAATCTCCCTTTCTCGATTGTGAGATCGGCTATAGCGGGTGATAATTTGGATGTCATCCAGTGGGAAGACGGAAACAACAATAATGTGATTGACGTAGGAGAAGCTGTGGTGTTAGGTGGAGGCATATATGTTCGACCAGGTCTTGGTGCAACATGTGGCATTCAACCAATAATTAAGATTGATTTTACAACGCCGCATGAAACAACCCCTGCGCCAGCCAACTTTGCATATATTACACCACAATTTGGTGGCGCAGGACCGGCAAGCGACACTTTGACAGCAGAGCTTGACACAGATTTTGACTTTAAACAGTTCATTTTGGGGACAGGGATCTATGTAACGTCCACAACTACAATAAACAACTCCAATTTTATCAACATTATTGATAATGCGACCACTGTGATGTGGATAGCCTATGCTTCCGTTTCACCCACGGGTAATATCACCTTTAAAGTGAATTCTGTGGTCGGGGAGCCTGCTACGAACATGTCTCTTGATGGGGTGACTTGTAGTAGGAATGCAGCCCGTACGGAATTTACATGCACCAGAACAGGAATTACTCTGCCTGGAACTCATAATCTTTCCTTATGGGTTGACGGCGTAATAAGCAACGAACCCACAAACTGGTCACTTTCTGACTTTGCTGTTACAGTGACGACGGCTGGCCTGAAAGACCTCTGTGTCGATGTACCACCAGCAAGCATTGGAGTTTGGCATGGTGGGTTAGAGGCATTCGTCCCATTTGTGAAGGGAGGCGGAGGTTATGCAACATATATAGTGTTATATAATAGGTACATTAAGGATGCAAAAATCTTTGTCTCCACCTTCAAAGACAGCGGATCGAATCCAATAATGATTTCAACTTCCCAGATTACTGGCAAAGAAGTAATACCAGCGGGCGGGAAATTGGTGATTACTGACACCGATATACTTAATTTCCTGACCGCTCGGGGTTACTCTTGGAACCCGGAAGATGGAATTCCTGTTAAGTTCAGTATAAGAGTTCCATCTCAGATAGGAATAACTACCACTAGCGGTTTAATCACTTTCCCAACATATTCGGGAACCCAGGTTCACCAGAATCCAAAAGATCCTTTTGTTGAAGGGATCGTAGTAAGCACATTCCCAACTGGGCAGAGGTCAATACCCTTAAAGTTCAAGTTCTTCAAAGGTGGCGAGTATAGCCATTAAAACTGAGGGTTTTCAGAACAAAAAGGCGGGGTTCTTTTCCCGCCTTTTTTGTTTGTAAAAGATGATTTTGTATGGATATTACCATCTTCTGTCCTGACGAAAACTTCAAGCTCTCAGGAGGAATCCTCAAGGAAATAGGTATTGGGGGAGGTAAGACAGCTATTATTTGCCTCGCAAATGCCCTCTCAATGATGGGTAACAGGGTTAGAGTATGTGGATTTGTAGAGGAAGGTAGCGTTGATGGTGTAGAGTATATCAGCAAGGAAAGAATGGATATCCTAAAAACGGATGTCTTAATAGTGAGTTCCTCCCATAAAATGGATCTATCGGAGCTCGGGGAGCAGAACATCAAGGCAGGGCTTATGTTTCTTTGGCTTCACGGCATAAGCCCGATTAAGGGAATGGAGGAATATGAGTGGGACGGTATCATATGTGTTTCCCACTTTGTCAAGAATCACTTTATTGGAATATCCAAAATCCCGAAAGAAAGATTCTACGTTATCCATAACGGGGTTGATAAGAGGCTTTTTAGACCATATTACAGGCTGCTAAGAAGAGATCCATATGGCATTGTTTTTGCCTCTCATCCTATAAAGGGTCTTGATAAGGTCATTGGGCTGGTTGGTACTTTAAGGAAGGAAACCTCTCTTAATTTTTACCTTGACATATATGGCGGTTATAAATTATGGGGAAACGATCAGCCAGAACTCAATATATCCTCAGAAGGTGTATCTTTTAAAGGGATCATACCTCAATCTCAACTTATAAAGAGGTTGTTTTCATATAATTTCATGATAAACCTCTATGACATTCCTGAAGGTTTTGGGCTTATTTACCCCCAGGCTTTAAGGGCCGGAACTATTTCTATTGCCTCTAATGTAGGCGGCGTTTCTGAGATAATTAGAGATGGATATAATGGGTTTCTTATAAGCGAACCTTCTGAGACTGAATCAGCCATAAATGATGTCAAAAAAATTATAACTTATCTTATTGAAAATAAGCGATTTTTAAACCATATAAGAAAAAATGCGATGAAATACGACAGAGGCTGGGATGATGTTGCCAAAGATTTTCTGGATCTCTTTAATTCAAAGGCAATTACATCGGGCTAAAAAAGGGGGGTTATTTCGCTGCCCTGTAAGATTTTATGGTGTCAGTAAAGATTTTATGGTGTAAAGATTTTATGGTTGCATAAACCCTCCTTTGTGATATAAAATACTCGTCACTAAAAACCAGATTATCCATTCCTGGAGTCATTCGTTTTAATTACGCTGTGGTTATGCACCATGGAAGCGATATATGAGTTTACAGGAAACTATGGCAATGTTTAAAGAGATTAACGGAGACACAAGCATTTCCATACTCATTCATGGTTATTACGGATTTAAGAATCTCGGAGACGAACTTATCCTGAGAAAGGTTATTGAAGACCTCAGATCTTTATATCCTAAGGCAAACCTCCTCGTCCTCTCAGGCGACCCTCTTTATACGGAAACGACGCACCAAGTCAAGGCTGTCAGCAGATTCGATGCGAATGAAGTCATCGAAGCGATCAAATGGTGTCATGTTCTGATCCTTGGCGGGGGGGGGCTTTTCCATGACCATTATACCCTCTCCATTAGGGACATGTTCTTGAACTTCGGTTATGGAGTCGCTTTTTATGCTCTCCCTCCCCTTATTGCAAAGATATTTGGTAAACCTGTTTTTTATTGGGCCCACGGAGTTGGCCCTTTCTTCACTGACGAGGCTATAAAATTCACAAAGTGGGCATACGATCTTGCCGACTTTATTACCCTCCGAGACAGGTACTCTTATCAACTGCTCCTTTCGATGGGCATTCCTGGAGAAAAACTCTGTACCGATATTGACCCTACATTTAAGCTGAATATGGATGCCTTTACAAAGGAGAGCATCCGTTTGCCAGACAACAGGCTTATCATCGGTATCAATCTGAGGCCATGGAAGAAAAGAGAAGCTGAGATAGTAGAAGAGGTTAGAAAAGTCCTAGAAGATATCTATCAGAAGAATAGGAATGTATTATTTCTTTTGATCCCTTTTGATATTTCATCAGGGGGGAGCTCGGATATAAGGATATTGAAGAAGCTCTCCACGATGCTCCCTGAGGGCTCTTTTTTGCTTATTGAAGAAGATGATCTGGACCTTGAGACTGTGCTTTCGGTAATAAGTAAGACTCATGCCACTGTGGGGATGAGGTTCCATTTTCTGCTGTCCGCTTTAAAAGTTGCAAAACCCTCCGTCGCTCTGGCCTATGACAGAAAGGTCAAGGAATTATTCAGGGTTTTGGAACTGGATGACCTCTCTCTTGATCTGAATATACCTGACATCAAACAAGTCGGGCAAAAGCTCTTCAATGCTATAAGACAGAAGGAGAGGTTCGATAGTATTGCGAACAGGATAAATTGCCTTGAATACAAAACCCCTCTGAAATTTAAGGAATTTGTTGATGGCAAGGTCTTTTCAACCCAGAATAAAAGCTCAAAACCAGAAAGCTCTGATATTTATTCCTTGATAACAGATGAGGTCATTAAAGAGTTTGCGAATATTCGAAGAGAGAAAAACAACTTAGAATTTTTGCTTGCCAATATTGTAGCAGAGAAGGACAGCTTCTGGAATCAACTGAATCAGACCATAGCAGAGAAAGACAGCATCTGGAATCAGCTCAATCAAACTATTTCAGAGAAAGATGCTTTGAACAGCCAGGTTACCCAGGTCACTGGCCAGTTAAACCAGACAATAGCAGAGAAGGATAATCTTTGGAATCAGTTAAACCAGACACAAAGTGTGTTAAATGGCATCTATTCAAGCCATTTCTGGAAAGTGGCAAGTTTATATTACAGAGTAAGAGACAATACACCCATTCTGAAGGATGCTTTTAAAGCGTTAAAGATCTTAAGAAGGGAGGGGGTCAAGAGTTTAGGTCAGAGGCTTCGAAAAAAGGCGAAATACAATTTTTCGCAGGAACCCCTAGGCCTCGCCAAAGAAATAAAATATGGGAAAGAGACGAAAGGAGCGGCTCCTGTTCCAGAGGCGGATGCTGTTTCGTGCCCCAATCGGTATGATGTGATATTCTTTTCGATCATCAACTGGGATTTCAGATTCCAGAGGCCCCAGCAGATTGCCACAAGGTTTGCTAAAAATGGACACAGGGTGTTTTATCTCAGCGTGGATCTAAAGAAACAGGCTTCCTATACAGAGAGGCCGATCGCCGAAAACGTTTATGAGATCACACTTCCATTTAAAGAAAATACGCCCATATACAATGCCAACCTGAAAGAGGCTCTTGAGATAACCACTTCCGCCCTCGAGGATCTATTCAAAGATTTCAGGATTAAAGAATCCATTGCCTTTGTGGAATTCCCCCTCTGGCATCCCCTTGTGGAGTGGTTGAGAGGCCAGTATGGCGCTAAGGTCATATTTGATTGTCTCGATGAGTTTTCGGGTTTTGGAAATGTGAAGGCAGACATAGAGGGGATAGAGGAGACGCTTTTAAAATCCTCAGATTTTTGCGTCACCACTTCCGCAAGGCTTTACGAGAAGATGAAAGATAAGTGTAGCGATATTGCTTTGGTGAGAAACGCCACTGAATTTGAACATTTCCATCATCTGCCCCCTAATGATTTACTTAAGGATATTAAAAAACCGATCATTGGTTATTATGGGGCAATAGCAGAATGGTTCGATACCGATACCGTGGAGCATATAGCGACCCAAAGGCCTGAATGGAGGATCGTCCTCATTGGACACACCTTTGGCTCTGATGTCGGAAGGCTCAAGAAATACAAGAACGTGCATCTCTTTGAAGAGATGCCTTATGCCCAACTCCCTAAATATCTTTACTGGTTTGACGTGTGTATCATACCATTTAAAATAAACGAGCTTACGCTCTCTACCAATCCGGTCAAATTCTATGAATTCATCAGTTCGGGTAAACCCGTGGTCTCCTCAAAGCTGCCGGAACTCCTGCCTTATGCTGAGTTTCTCTATCTTTCGGAAGGAAAAGAAGAATTTCTTAAAAACATTGAAGCGGCTCTAAAAGAAAATGATGAAAATTTAATAAAGAGAAGGGTTGAGCTTGCAAGAGAAAACGACTGGGAGGGCAGGTTTCATCAAATACAGGGTTATATCCCATCTATCTTTCCGATGGTTAGCGTCATCATCGTCACCTTCAATAATCTTGACTACACAAAGCTCTGTATCGAAGGCATTTACGAAAAGACCGCCTATCCAAACCTTGAGGTGATCGTTGTGGACAATGCCTCTACAGATGGCACGAGGGAATATTTTTCAAAGCTTCAAACGACCCATTCTGACATAAAGATCATCTTTAACGAAGAGAACCTTGGCTTTGCAAAGGCAAATAATATGGGTGTCGAAGTATCCAGAGGGGAGTATATTATTTTTCTGAATAACGATACGGTTGTGACAAGGGGATGGATAAGTGAGCTGATAAAATATTTTAAAGACCCTTCAGTTGGGATGGTAGGCCCGGTGACAAATTCCATAGGCAATGAAGCAAAAATCAATGGAGATTATAGAGATTTATCTGAGATGGAACAGTTTGCAGAGAGGTACACAGCTAAACATAAAGGGGTTTCATTTGAAATATCGGTGCTTGCCCTTTACTGTGCCGTGCTGTCCAGAAAGGCCATTGATAAGGTAGGGCTGCTGGACGAACAGTTCTTGATAGGGATGTTTGAAGACGATGACTATGCATTGAGGCTCAAGAAGGAGGGCTTCAAGATAATATGCGCCGAAGATGTCTTCATCCACCATTTTGGAGGCGCTACCCTTTCAAGGCTTCAGCCAAATGAGTACCAACGGATTTTTGAGGAGAACAAGAGAAGATACGAGCAGAAATGGGGCATCAACTGGCAGCCCCACAAACATAGGTAAAATTAAAAAGGGTCAGGTCTCAACAATTGACATTATTTGGGTTGTGTGATAAATCGGTGAAAAACGATTATTGGGGAGACTGACTTGGCAAGGCCGCTAAGGGTTGAGTTCCCGGGGGCATTTTACCATGTGACATCCCGTGGGAACGAGAGAAGGGTGGTTTTTCGGAGCACGAGGGATAGGGAGAAATTTCTTTCTTATCTTGAATCAGCCCACCATCGCTATGGAGCGGTCATCCATGTTTATTGTCTGATGGAAAATCACTATCATCTTCTTCTGGAGACACCCCGTGGGAACCTTTCACAGATTCTTCACCATATCAACGGAGCCTACACGACCTATTTCAATATCAAGAGGGGGCGTTCCGGGCATCTTTTTCAAGGCAGATTTAAAGGGATTCTGGTTGAGAGGGATGCTTACTGTGAGGAGTTGTCCAGATACGTTCATCTAAACCCGGTAAGGGCGGGTTTGGCGAAAAATCCTTCCGAATACCGGTGGTCCAGCTATCGACATTATGTCGGAGAAGAGAGGGAGCCGGAATGGCTCACAACCGAGTTGGTTCTTGGGTATTTTGGTGGGCGTGGCTGGTCAGGATATAGGAGGTACAGGGAATTTGTGGAGGAAGGGGCGCCCATGGAATTGGAAAGTCCGTTGAGGAAAGTGATAGCGGCTACTTTTTTGGGGAGTGAAGATTTTATCAAGAGGATCAGGGGGGAGTATCTGGAGGATAGGAAGATTGACAGGCGTAACATACCGGGGGTGAAGCGGGTTCTGAGGGGGCCGTCCCCAGAAGAGATTGAAAAGGCTGTGACTAAGGTCGTCGGAGAGGATCACTTTCTTTACAAGAAGTTTTGCATTTATTTGAGTCATCAGGATAGTGGATTGAGTCTTGAGGAGATTGGGGTGCATTTTGGGATGAAGGGGAGTGCGGTCAGTCAATTGAGCAGGAGGATGAAAAAGGCTGGCGATACGGATAATGACATGGAGAGAATACTTAGTAGAATAAGAAAGGAGTTATGTGTTGAATGTTGAGACCTGACCCCTTTATCTTGATGACCATCTTTGGAACACGACCAGAGGCCATTAAGATGGCTCCTCTTATACTCAAGGCAAAAGAGGGGTTGCCTTTTGATGTTCGTGTTTGCGTTACGGGCCAGCACAAAGAAATGCTTCATCAAACCCTGGATTTCTTCGGAATAAGGCCTGACTACGACATCAATGCCATGAAGCCTAACCAGTCGCTTTTTGATATCACAGCAAATATGCTCCGGGGACTTGAAAATGTTCTGGTTACTGAGAGGCCTGACCTTGTCGTGGTTCAGGGCGATGCGACCAGCGCCTTTGTGGGAGCTTTGGCAGCCTTTTATATGAAGATCCCTATTGCCCATATTGAAGCAGGTCTAAGAAGTTTTAATAAATACTCCCCTTTTCCGGAGGAAATGAGCAGGGTCTTAGTGAGCCAGATTGCCGATTATCATTTTGCCCCAACGACTCGAGCCAAAGAAAATCTTCTCAAAGAGGGAATAAAAGAGGAAACCATCTTTGTCGTTGGCAATACGGTCATTGATGCGCTTTATCTAACCCTCGATTTAATTCAAAATGATGAGAGAAAGTTTTTTAATTATTTCTCTTACTTAGACATGGCGAAGCCTATCCTTCTTGTCACATGCCACAGGCGGGAAAGTTTTGGCGAACCTTTCAAAAATATCTGTCTGGCATTGGAAGAGATTGCTGAAAACAATGAGGTTGAGATTGTTTATCCAGTCCACTTAAACCCGAACGTGAAAAAACCTGTGTTCGAGATACTCAATGGACATGAAAACATCCATCTCATAGATCCATTAGCCTACTCTAATCTCGTCTGGCTTATGAAAAAATCTTATCTCATCCTTACAGACTCAGGTGGAATTCAGGAGGAGGCTCCGAGTCTTGGTAAACCTGTTCTCGTCATGAGAGAAGTTACAGAACGAATTGAAGGTGTTGAGGCGGGAACATGCAAAGTGATTGGAACAGCCAGGGAAATGATCGTGGGTGAAACATTGCGCCTCTTGACAGATGATCAAGAATATACAAGAATGGCAAGAGCCATCAACCCTTATGGTGATGGGAAATCCTCTGATCGGATATTAAGTATTATCAAGGGGGCCCTTTGAAGATACTTTATTTTTCATTGATAGACTGGGATTTTATTTATCAGAGGCCACAGCACCTGGCTGAGAGACTTTCTTCAAAGAATGATTTTACCTATGTACAGCCTTTTGGCCTTAGAAACCTGAGGTTTTCGGATATTCAAAGGGTATTTAGGAGGTTTCAATCCTTATTTAAAAGGCTGGATGTAAAAAGAGGTTTGCATATAAAAGATTTCTTTTTCATACCCATCATTGCGCCTTCTATCACAAGGATTAACCCCTTTTTACTCAGGTATCAAATGAATTCCCATGTGGACCCTGAGACAATCATCTGGGTGACTTATCCCTCACCGCTCATACCCGGTATCCTAAAGGGGATGAAATACGGCGCTTTGGTATATGAAATGATGGACGACTATCCAAAGGTTCATCCAAGGGCAGAAGAATATATAAGGCGTATGGAGGCATGGTTTGTGGATAAGGCAGCTCTTGTCATAACCACCTCTGAGGCCCTTGCAGAAAAGGCAGAGAGAATAAAAAAGGGTGTGAGAATACGGGTTATCGGAAACGGTGTGGATTATGATTTCTTTAACAATGGGCCTAAGGTTCGACCTCTGGAGTTTAAAGGTTTGGAGAAGATTATCGGTTACGTGGGTACGATAAGTGAATGGATAGATTTTGAGCTTGTTGATTATCTTGCGGAAAATAGACCCGATTTGAATTTTATTTTTGCGGGCCCGGTCAGGGCAAAAAGGCTTCCATTAAAGAAAAATATACGTTTTATAGATACGATCGATTATGAGAAGGTACCCGCCTATTGCAATGGTTTTGATGTCTGTTTAATTCCATTTCAGCGAGGTGAGTTTGCCGATGCCATCAACCCTGTTAAGCTTTTCGAATATCTCGCATTGGGAAAACCTGTAGTCTCGTCCTATATGAGAGAATTAGAGCGTTATAAGGATGTCATCTACCTGGCAGGCGATAAAGAAGACTTTCTAACTAATGTGGAGATAGCTTTAGGTGAAAAGGACGACAGGATCAGAGAACTGAGAAGAGATATTGCCCGAAGGAATGATTGGACAATGATTTCAGAGGTTGTAGGTAAAGAATTATTAAAGCTTGTAACTCATTAAAATGCTTGCAGTTTCTATTATCATCCCCACATTAAATGGAGGAAAATACTTAGGGAAGCTCTTTGGGATTCTTCAGGGGCAGTCGGTAAGTCCAGCCCAGATATTGGTTGTTGATTCATCATCCCAAGACAATACCCTAAAGATTTGTGGTGCCTTTGGAGTTGATATCATCCAGATAGACGCCGGAACCTTCGACCATGGAGGAACAAGAAACCTCGGAGCTTCCAAAGCAAAGGGTGATATTTTAGTTTTTATGACCCAGGATGCTTTATTTAAAGATGCTGAAGGCCTTGAAAATTTAATTAGACCTTTGGATGATCCTAAGATCGCAGCCTCCTATGGAAGACAAATGCCGAGAGCGGATGCCAACCCCATTGAGGTCTTTGTAAGGTCTTTTAATTATCCTTCTGTAGGGATGATTAAAGGAATAGATAATTTACCACGACTAGGGGTAAAAACTTTCTTTTTTTCCAATGCCTGTTCAGCCATAAAGAAAAGGGCATTTCAAGAGGTAGGTGGGTTTCCTGAAAAGACAATCATGAATGAGGATATGTTTTTAGCGGCGAAGCTCCTTCAAAAGGGTTATAAGGTGGCTTATCAACCTGAGGCGGTGGTATATCATTCACACAATTACTCTTTAGCTAAGCAGTTTAAGAGGTATTTTGATATAGGCGTCTTTTTCAGTAGAAACCGATGGATTAAGGATATGGCAAAATCGGAAAGAGAAGGGATCAAATATCTGAAGGAAGAGATTAAGTTTTTATTTTTGAATGGACGAAAAACCTGGATCCCCTATGCCTTAGCTGATACAGCCATTCGGTTTTTTGGATATCGAATGGGGCTTTTGGAGAGATGGATTCCATTATTCCTAAAAAAGAGGGCGAGCTTCAACAAAGGTTTTTGGGAAAATGATTAGTCGTCAGCTTAATTGGCCGGTTTAAGATGCTAAAAAAACATGCACAATTTTTTAAGTCTCTTTTTTTTATCTCCGATCTTTTCATAATCTCCCTTGCCTGGATCTTTTCTTACGTTATTAGATTCTATACCGAGCTCATCAGGCCCCCAATTTTAGGAACCCCTCCTTTTCTTACTTACATCGAATTCCTAATACCCCTCCTTATCCTGTGGGGACTCCTTTCAAGAAAGATGCAATTATATCGCCCACGACGGATTGATTATTTTTATAAAGAATTATTCGATGTGGGTAAATGCCTGACCTTGACCCTGATGATCTTGATCGCCCTCATCTACCTTTTAAGGAGATTCGAGTTTTCTCGATTGGCCTTCTTCTACTTCTGGATACTGGGCATCGGGGGCCTCCTTTCGGTCCGTTATTTTGCCCGTAAGACCCTGAAGATGCTTCGTCGGAAAGGACATAATAAACGATATGCCCTCATTGCAGGGACAGGCCCGCTCGGCCTGAAAGTGTTAGAGAAGCTCAGGCTCTATCCAGCATTAGGAATTCAGGTTTTAGGGTTCTTAACCCGCAACGAGGAAGAGGTTGGCAAGAAGATTCAAAATATTCCTATCCTGGGCGTGTATGAAGACCTTACTGAAATCCTGAACGAACAAGAGGTGGACATCTTTTTTGTTGCCATTTCAATCAGCGATTATGATTGTTTTGAGAGCCTGATTGAAAAAGTCAATGGCCATTTGTCAGAGATTAAGGTGGTTCCAGCATCCTATGAATTTTTACGCCTCAGAGGCGGCATGGACGAATTGGATGGCCTCCCGATCGTGAGCCTTCAAGGATCACCTCTGTATGGTTGGGATAGAGTCTTTAAAAGGATATTCGACCTCGTCATTGGATCTTTCATATTGATCCTCATGGCTCCAGTCATGTTTTTGATCGGCCTCTTAATCAAATTGACTTCCGAAGGTCCGATTTTTTACAGGCAGGAACGGGTCGGCATGAATGGTCGCCCTTTTCAGATCCTGAAATTCAGAACGATGAGGGTGGATGCAGAAAAGAAGACAGGGCCTGTCTGGGCGAAAGAGAATGATTCGAGGAGAACCGGGATCGGGACTTTATTAAGAAAAACCAGCCTGGATGAGCTTCCACAAATCTTCAATGTACTTAAGGGAGAGATGAGTTTGGTGGGGCCTCGACCAGAAAGGCCAAATTTTGTTAAGGAATTTAGAGAAAAGATTCCCTCTTATATGCTCCGGCATAAGATCAAAACTGGAATGACAGGATGGGCCCAGGTCAATGGATGGAGGGGAAATACCTCTCTGGAGAAACGGATCGAACACGACCTCTATTACATTCAGAACTGGTCGATCGGTTTTGATCTGAGAATCCTGTTTATGACTCTTTGGAAGGGGTTCTTCAGTAAATCGGCCTACTAATACGAACGCCCCCTCACCCTATCCCTCTCCCCTGTTGGGAGAGGGGAGGCCATTCATCCCCCCAGCAGAGCTGGGGGGTATTCTGGCATATTTTTATAAAAAATATATTCTCCGTGTCCTCCGTGCCTCTGTAGTGAAAAACTTATTTTGGACAAAGGTGCGAGGTTCTTATCATAACTGCTTATGAACCCGACCTCAAAGAATGGGAGATGGATGTTCGGCACCGGTGGAATTTGAATTCTTGAATTAGCTAATATTGTTGAGAAAATTGAAATGAGTTTACTATGCCTGAAAAAGAGTATATAATTCCATATAGTGAGGATGTAAGGAAGAGACATTATCATAAAACAGTAGGAGGTAAGGTAGTTGAATTTATGGTTCAATTGGAGGTTAAGGTTGAAGGGAAATGGAAGGAAGTCGTCCGGTACGATTGTGCGCATGGTTACGCCCATCGAGATTCTTATAGCCTTCAAGGAAAACATTCAAAGGAAGAATTGAATATTAGATTTGAGGATGCTTTAACATTAGCAGATAATGATATTGATGATAATTGGGAAGTTCACAAATATAATTTTTTAGGAGGAGGTCTCCTATGAACATTATGGAAAGAAAAAATAATGAATTAATCAAGGAGTTTAATGCATATATTCGTGAGCATCCTGAATTTGCAAATAATATTCCAGATAATGCAATTGTGATTATGCAATTAGAGGGAGACGAGGAGTTTAATAAGTGGAGTCTTAATTTGGCTAAAAGCCATACAGAAAAGGAGCATCCAGTTATATTTGTTAAGATAAAAAAAATAAGACCAATAAGTTCACGAATAGAAGACTTAGAGCTTCAACCTCAAGGAGGCTACTGAAGAAGTTTACCCCGTTAGAAATTTTTCATTATTAACCAAGAGTTCCCTTTGGTAACCTACTTCTAACGGGGCAAGCAGCGGGGAGGATGGTTGTTACTTATTCAGTGAACACGGGGTTTAATGCCCCGCGTGAGCCTTCCCGTTAGAAAGTAGAAGACTTTCTAACGGGGTTAACTCAATTGTTTTTCCAAAGTGATTGCTCCTAAATAACTGGTATTTGGCTATGGGACATCATGATAAAAGATGAAAAATTTGATCTTATCCTGCTTCTTCTTCTATCCATTCTTTTAAGCGCATACCTTTTCTTCCGAACCTATGTCATCTCCTTAGATGGGGCATTCCAGTATATTCCTATTGCGAAGGACATTGTGTCGGGTTTTTACGGGAAAGCCTTCGGTCATAACCAGCAACCTCTCTACTCCCTCTTCGTTTCGGTCGTTTCTCGATGGGTGCATGATTTTGAGACGGCAGGGAAATTGGTCTCCTCCTTTTTCGGGATACTCATTATCTTTCCGGTCTATTTCCTGGGAAAGCGAATATTGGGCGAGAAAATTGCCCTCCTTTCTTCTCTCCTATTGGCTATTCACCCGTATATCCGCAGATTTTCGGCAGATGTCCTTAAAGAGTCTACCTACCTCTTCTTTCTTGCTACCGCTATTTGGTTTGCCTGGAAGACGATTCAGGGTGAGAAGAAATATCCCTATCTTTTTATTCCGATTCTCTCGGTCCTCGCCTATCTGGTCAGACCGGATGGGGTGGAAATCCTTATCGTTGTTTTCCTTTACATCCTCTTCTTTAAAAGATTTAATACACCAAGGGACAGATGGAAAGTTATTTTTCTTCTGGCCTTATCCTCGTTCATCCTTTTCCTCCCCTACCTCATCCACTTAAGGGAGACAACAGGCGTTTGGACGCTGAGCAGAGCCAAAACCATTGATTGGTTCTTGGGTCTGAGAGAGTTCAGCCATGAGGTTCCCTGGACTCAAAAGATTCTATTTAGCGTTAAAGAATTGAACTCGGAGATTCTATCTGTTTATCATCCTTTGTATATTTTTTTACTGCTTGTTGGTTTCTTTAAGCGAATATTTTCCCGTTTTGAAAATGGTGAGAAATATCTGCTCTCCTTTTTCATTTTGCATTACGGGGTTTTATTTTTGCTCGTTCTCAATCTCACGGAATGGAGTGGGGAGGGAACCGTTAAGGCAGTGAACTTCAGCGGGAGGCATGTGTTGCCTTTATTGCTATTTTCTGTTTATTGGGTTGGGGAAGGCGTCGTGGTTTTGTATGGCTGGGTCTACAAAATAATGGAAACTAATCGATTACTTCACCCAGTGGAATCAAAAAGGAGATCTGTGGTTGTTTGGGGAACCCTGTTCATCCTGATATTGGCCGTCATTCTCCCCAAGACCTTAAAGCCCCAAAGATATGAGCGTATAACCGAAAGAAAAGCGGGAATATGGATAAAGGCCCAATCTGGAAAAGGGGCGACCATTTTTACAACCCTGCCTCGCGTGGCCTTCTATGCGGAGGGCGTTTGTGAATATATTGACTTCAATAAGGATAAAATAGATAAGGTAAAATCCTTAATGACAGAAAAAGGGGGGATCTATTTAACCATTCGGGAAAGAGAATGGCGCGGTTTTCCAGAAATAAGGGAGATTCTTAAAAAGGATTTTACCGAACTCAGTAGATTTGAAGGAAAAGGGATGGAAAGGGTCATTGTTTACAGGAGGGGTTCGGAAATCCCGTAGTCGGAAGCGATCTGATCAGGAGTTTGCCTTGCCTTAAAAATGCCTGCCGGGGATTTTTCGTAATCTTCATCAACCAGATCTCCTGCGTGATGAGCCTGGCCGCATTAAGGAGGCAGGTCTCCGGTTTTTTCGCCTCCCTATGAGGTCGCATCGGCGTCATAGGGATTATTGACCAGCTCCCGGATGAGCTCAATGCTCTCCGAATAGAGCCTCTCGGGGAAGCATTTCTCCTCCCTTTGGCAAAGGGAGGCGGCCTGCCTGCGCGAAGCCGCTTCGGCGAAGGCAGGGAGGGATTTTATGAAGCCTTTTTCAAAGCGCTAAATTATTACAATTTTTCATGTTCTTTCAGGCTCTCCTCGATATGCCTGTCCAGCTTCTCAATAATCATATAGATACCTTTGATGATCGTATCAAACTTTTCCTTAAATCTTTTTAACCTTCCTGTCAACTCCGAAATCTCATCTTGTGTTCATCCAACAAAAAAAGGGGGAGGCCAATCACCTAACCCCTTGATATTCTTTGGTGGTCCCAACGGGGTTCGAACCCGTGTTCCCGACGTGAGAGGCCGGTGTCCTGGGCCACTAGACGATGGGACCTTATAAAAATCAGTTAGCAATGATCAATTAGCAATTCTCCATAAAATTCAAACTGATCACTTCTTAAAACAACTTCCTTGATATCGAGTTCAAATTAACCTACACCCCTTCAAAAATCAAGCACAAAATATCGAAAAACATTAGCAATCAAATTGAAACCGGTCCAATTTTTTCGTATAATGACATTAAAGGCAAATCCCCATGATCCCCATTCGAGATGCGATTCGCTCAAAAACGTTTCCAATCGTCAATCTTCTCATCATTGTCCTCAATGCCCTCGTCTTCCTCTGGCAATTTTCCCTGGGCCCCCATCTGAAGGAGGCTTTCCTCCTCTATGGAATTGTCCCAATCCGGTATTCGGATCCCGGCCTCTCCGTTCAATTTACAGCCTTCGAACAAGTCTTCCCCTTCGTCGCCTCGATGTTTCTGCACGGCGGTTTCTTTCACATCCTCGGCAATATGTGGTTCCTCTATATCTTTGGGGATAACATTGAAGACAGGCTCGGTCATATTCGCTATTTGATCTTCTACCTCCTCTGTGGAATCGCAGCCGGGGTTATCCACCTTTACACAAACTGGGACTCCAGAATCCCCACCATTGGAGCGAGCGGAGCCATCTCAGGGATCATGGGAGCCTATCTCATCCTCTATCCCCGTTCCAGGATATTAACGCTCATACCGATCTTCTTCTTTATCCAGTTCGTTCAAATTCCCGCCTTCATCTTTCTTGGCTACTGGTTTCTCATTCAACTATTCTCTGCAAGCCTCACGCCCAAAAATGTCGGGGGCATTGCTTTCTGGGCCCATATCGGTGGTTTTGTCGCCGGCCTCGTCTTCATTAAGATATTTGACCTTCTTCCCAGAATGGGCATGGGTCAGCGACTCCGCCATTATACCGATAGGAAGGCCACGCCTCGCCTTCAAACCATCTCTCCTCAACCCTCTCCGGAAGAACTGGATCTCCATGGAGAGATCATCATCACACCAAAGGAAGCCGCTCGGGGAACCAGAAAGTTGATCGCCATCCCTCAGGGATTGAAGAAGAGGAATATATGGGTAACGATTCCGCCAGGGGTTCGGGAAGGAACACGATTGCGTCTGAAGGGCTTGGGCCGGGCAGACAGGGATGGCCATCGGGGAGATCTCTTCCTCGAAGTCCGGTTCCTGCAATAGGATATTTCCCTTCCCCCCTATGCATTTATGTTCCTTGAAAGATATATTGAAAATATTCGCGGAACTGGTTAATTTATGGCAGTTTTCTCGCCGGACATTGAATTCACCACGAAGCTTTTAATGACGGCGAGCCAATATGCGAAGACAAAGGGAGGAAATCAATGAAGAAGCCAGCAACGACCGTGCAATTGAAAAGAGAGGGAAGACCGATCCTGACCGAATTTGAATCTAAAAAATTCCTTAAAAAGATGGGAATACCCGTGGTGGAAACCAGACTGGCCATAACTCAAAAAGAAGCCGTCCTGTTGAGCCGGAAAATAGGCTTTCCCGTTGCCCTCAAAATATCTTCCCCTGAGATCACTCACAAAACCGATTCCGGCGGCGTGAGGTTATCTCTCAATAATATGAAAGAGGTGAAATCGGCTTATCACGAAATCACAGAAGGCGTTCTAAAACAATATCCCAATGCCTCCATCCAGGGTGTATCCGTGCAAAAAATGGCGAAGCCTGGGACGGAGGTGATTGTGGGCGCGAGCAAAGATCCCCAATTCGGGCCGGTCATCATGTTTGGTCTGGGGGGTATTTTTGTTGAGGTCCTCAAGGATGTCTCTTTCAGGATTATCCCGCTGAGTCGGAAAGACGCCCTGGAGATGATCGAAGAGATAAAAGGATATCCGTTGCTGCAGGGTTACCGGGGCAAGGAATCGGTTGATATTCCGGCTTTAACAGAGATCATTCTAAAAATATCCGGGGTGATGGAGGAAAACCCGGAGATCAAAGAGCTCGAACTCAACCCCATCATCGCTTACAAAAAAGGAGCCCTTGCGATTGATGCCAGGATCATTCTTGAAAGCGAGGGAGATCTCACAACAACTTCCTGAACTCCCCTGAAATGGGAACACGCTTGCCTGTCTTTGAATCATAGAAGAAGATGATCTGATATCCCTGGGCGATGAGTTGACCGGTCGTTTTGTTGATGAACCGGTAATCCAACTTCGCATACCCCTTCTCCACATGATGGTCTCCTACCGCCACGCGAATTTCGATTCGGTCGTTCAGATAGGCCGGACTCATAAATCGCAAATTGGTCTCGCCCACCAGAAACCAAGGAGAGGGGGCCTCGCTCATATCCAGATGATCGACCATCATCCGCTCTCTTGCCGTGCAGGCCCAATGGATGTAACTTCCGTCATAAGCAATTCCTGAAGTCGTCGTATCGATTGGCGTCACCACATGTTCATAAACATATTCAACAGCCATCTTCGCTACCTCCTTTCTTCGGTCTCTTAAACAAAAACCCCCATTCATTTCTAAGAAAAAGGGGAGGCCATTCTGTTCCAAGCCATACATTCAACCTATGGATTAAAGATCGGGAGAATTTCCACCATAATTTATAATGTACTGAAAAGGAGACGGGTTGTCAATAAAAATTGCCTGACCATGGAGGAAAAGGATTTGCGGGCAAATGATCCGGTTTAAAACACTCAGAGATTTTCCATCCTTCCTCTCACCACGTGCTTGAACGCATCGACCACTACGGGATCGAACTGCTTGCCTGTATTTTTAATGATCTCTTCCATCGCCTCCCAGGGGGGCGCTCCTTTGCGATAAGGGCGGTCGCTGGTCATCGCATCAAAGGCATCGGCCACTGCAATAATGCGGGCGCCTAAAGGAACTGAGGTTAGCTCCCTCTCCGGTTCCCCGACAGTCTCCGCAAAATACTTGTGATGTGAAACAACAATGGGAACGACCTCTTTGAGGACCGAGCCCACGGAAGTGAGGAGGTATGCGCCCTTTACCGTATGCTCATCAACAAGGTCCCGTTCCTCCGTTGTCAATTGGGCTGCTTTGCGAAGGATATCGCCGCTGATTTCAACCTTTCCGATATCATGAAGCAAACCCGCCACACGAACATTTTCCACATCTGTCCGTGGCAACTCCATCGCTATCCCGATCTCCATGGCCAATTCCGAGACCCGGACCGAATGGCCTTTGGTATAACGATCCGTGGATTCGAGATATTTGGAGAGAATTTCCAGGATTCCGATGTAAGCATTTTTTAAGTCTTTCATGCGGCGTTCGTTCTGTTCATAAAGCGTCCCCACCGCAACGCTCGACAGAATAAGAAACCCGCCCCATGATAAAATCTGCGCAACACTTTTGAAAAGATCCTGTTTCCCAAAAAACCCGTTCGGGAAAATCAATGCGGAGACGGCAACCATAAGAATGGAGAAGACGGCGGTGAGGACGCCTAACCGTCGTCCCAGGAAATACCCTGAAGCGAGAACCGGGAGGTAGTAGAAATTGAGCACGATCGATTTCTCTTCAATCAGGTAGGTCCCGGCAAGGGCTGCCATTAGGATAATGACGATGAGAATCTTCTCAAAGTGCTTTAAGATGAACTCTTTGGCTCGTTCCATATTCCCCCCCCATGGTCGTATTCCACCAAATTCTTAGATATTTTAGTAATCATATCAAAAAACGCATTTGTTATCAATTAAAATAAATAAAAAAACCGTTTTAGGAAAAAATCGAATTTTGTTGTAAAATAGGTAAAACCCTGGAAGGAAGAAAGGGACCTCTCAATTTCAGAAAAGGGGAAGGAATGGAATCTATGGCTCAAGCCCATTTCTCATCTTCATCGGATTTTGTAAGGGAGATCATCGAAGAACATATGAAAACCAATAGGTTCCAGGGCCGTGTGGCGACACGTTTTCCGCCTGAACCGAATGGCTACCTCCATATCGGACATGCCAAGTCGGTCTGCCTCAATTTCGGCATCGCCGCCCAGTATGGAGGGACCTGTAACTTGCGCATGGATGATACGGACCCCAGCGGCGAATCCCTTGAATATGTTGAATCGATCATCAACGACGTCCGCTGGCTGGGCTTCGACTGGGAAGATCGTCTTTTCTATGCCTCCGACTACTTTGAGCAACTCTATCAATGTGCGGTCCGGCTGATTAAAAACGGCAATGCTTATGTCTGTAGCCTGAGCGCCGATGAGATCAGGGAGCGCCGCGGCACCTTGACCGAGCCGGGCAAAGAGAGCCCTTACCGGAACCGCTCCAACGAAGAAAATTTACACTTATTTGAACGCATGCGGGCAGGGGAATTCGAGGACGGAACCCATGTCCTCCGGGCCAAAATCGATATGGCCTCCCCAAACATCACCATGCGAGATCCGGTTCTCTACCGCATCAAGCGAGCAACTCACTACCGGACAGGAGGGCAATGGCGCATTTACCCGATGTACGACTTCGCCCACTGCCTTTCGGATTCCATCGAAAAGATCACCCATTCGATCTGCACACTGGAGTTTGAAAATAACCGCCCCTTATATGATTGGATTCTGGACCAATTGAAGTTGGATTCTCACCCCCGGCAAATCGAATTCGCCAGGCTCAACCTCAGCTACACGGTTCTCAGCAAACGGAGGCTGATCGAATTGGTGGGGAAAGGGAGCGTGACGGGCTGGGATGATCCGCGAATGCCCACCATCGCGGGGATGAGAAGACGGGGCTACACTCCGGATGCGATCCGCAATTTCTGCGATCGGATCGGTGTGGCTAAAAATGACAGCCTCATCGATATGGCTCTCCTCGAGCATTGTGTTCGTGAAGATTTGAATGAACGGGCGCCGCGAGTCCTGGGGGTGCTACGGCCCCTCCGCCTGGTGATTGACAACTATCCCGAAGATCAGGTGGAAGAGTTTGAATGTTTCAATCACCCTCAGAACTCTGCAATGGGTTCACGAAAGGTCCCCTTCTCCAGGGTGTTGTACATCGAACAGGACGATTTCCAGGAAAACCCACAGAGGAAGTTTAATCGTCTTGGCCCGGGGCGTGAAGTGCGCCTCCGATACTCCTATATCATAAAATACGCGAGCATGGTGAAGGATGAGCAAACCGGTGAAATAACTGAGGTGCACTGCACCTATGATCCGGAGACGCGAAATGCCCCTCCCCCGGATGGACGAAAGGTAGAAGGAGTCATCCACTGGGTATCGGCAGAACATTCTATTTCTGCCGAGGCACGATTATATGATCGTCTCTTCCAGGTTGCCAATCCACTGGGCGAAGAGGGTGATTTTACGAAATACCTGAACCCGAAATCGTTAGAAAGGATTGATTCATGCCGATTGGAGCCGAGCCTGAAAGGCGCGGCGCCGGGAAGCCGATACCAGTTCGAAAGGCTCGGCTATTTCTGTGTGGATCCCATAGATTCATCTCCTGGAGGACTTGTGTTAAATAGGATTGTCACACTTCGCGACTCCTGGACTAAAGTGGCTAGCCGCGAAAATAAATAGCCGATATGATGTGCGGTGTCGGGCAACGGAAATACGGTATTTCCCGTCAACGTTCCTGTTGTCAGGCTAATAATGTTTTTAAATCTTTCAGGATCTCCTGGACCGGAACAATCTCAATTTTGCCCTCATACATTCTCCGATTCCCCATGTAAACGAAATACGCCTTTGCCATAGGATAATCCGCCAAGAATGATTTCAATCCCCTCAGCATGTTTGATGTTATTCTGGATGTTCTTTTTATTTCAAAAGAGAGCAACCCTTTAGGGCCATACAGGACAAAGTCCACTTCTCTGCCGTTGGAAGTACGCCAGTAAAAAATCTTATACCTAAAATCCATGGCATCATTAAGGGCAGTAAGCTCCTGAAGGAAGAGTGTTTCCAGAGCGATTCCATCCACCTCTTCCGGTGCATCGAGTGGACCCATGGGTCTCAAAACCCTATAGACTCCGACATCAAAAAAATAAAATTTGGGATGCACTGCAAGGCGTCTTTTTGCCTTCTTGGAAAAAATGGGTATCCGGTAGCCGATCATAAGATCCTCAAGGATCGAAAAATAACTCTCAACGACCTTTCTCTCGACATGACATTCCCGCGCCACAGAAGAGATGCTCAAAACAGACCCCTGCGAAAAACTCGCCGCCTCCAGGAATCGAGCAAATGCCGACAGGTTTCTTGTAAGTCCTTCCTGACGGATCTCTTCCTCGATGTAGGTCTTCACATAGGCCTCAAGATATTTTTTCGGATCGGCTTCCGCGTAGACGCTGGGTAATTGACCATACTTAAGGGAATGCTCCAACCGAAAATCCCCTTCCAATTCAATGACCGATAAAGGATGCATAGAAAGCGCTAATGCCCGACCGGCCAGAAGATTTGGTCCTTTTCTTTTCAGTTTCCGGGGGCTGGACCCGGTGAGAATAAAATGATATTTCTTGGTCTCAATTAAACGGTGGACCTCATGCAAAAGGTCGGGGATGCGCTGAATTTCATCAATAATGATCCAGTCTTTGAAATCAGGAGGGATAAAATTCGACAACCGTTGCGGATTCGCTGTTAAATCATTAAACAGCTCAGCTTCTAATAAATCGATATAGACAGCCTTTGGAAAGGCCGACCTAACCCACGTGGTCTTACCGGTTCCCCGGGGACCGAACAAAAAGAAACTTTTGGCCCTGGGCGGGCTGAGCAATCTGGAATACATGATTCCATTTTACATAGAAATATGGAGTTGTCAAGTATATTTCTATAGGTCTAAATACCGGAAAAGTTCCCCCGCTTTACATAAGCCATCGTCTGATTCTTGTAATAAAAAGCGGGTTTAGCGCATGGAAGCTAAACCCGCTTTTTTTCTATGGCTGGGGGATAGGGATTTGAACCCCAATTCACGGAGTCAGAGTCCGTTGTCCTACCATTGAACGATCCCCCATTTTTAGTTCGGAGTTCGCCTGCCTGCACGAAGCCCGCCTCCAGAAGCCTTGCGGAGGGCAGGCGTTTCGGCGAAGGCAGGGATTGCGGATTTCGGAATTATTTAGTATCTGTTTATAAATTGCCACCTCAATCAGAATCGTCATTCCGGCGAAAGCCGGAATCCAGTTCTTTCAAGACCTTCTGGATGCCGGATCAAGTCCGGCATGACGGAAAAAGACATTTATAAACAGACTCTATTTAAAAATATATCATTAAAAGACAAATTGATCAATCGTGAATAATTTTACTCTTTAACAAATTCAAAAGGTTGTCCATGGGGAGTTCTTCCTGGGATTTGTCCTCCATATTTCTCAGAACCACCCTGCCCTTCTTTAATTCTTCCTCGCCCAGAATGAGGACATATCGAGCTTTCAATTTGTCCGCCCGCCTCATCTGGCTCTTCAGGCTTTTTCCCTCGTAGTCAAATTCAGCCCGGATTCCTTCGATGTGGAGCTGATTAGCCAGCCGGTAGGCCTCCTTATGAGTCTCCTTGCCTGGTGCGGCGATGAAGAGATCGGGATGCCGGATAAACTCCTTATCTTTTGGCAGCAGGGAAATGAGTCTCTCCATACCGATGGCAAACCCGATTCCCGGAACATCAAGCCCCCCGATCTCTTGGAAGAGGTTGTCGTACCGCCCTCCGCCGGTGACGGCGTTCTGGGAGCCGAGGTCATAGGAGACGACCTCAAAAGCGGTCCGGGTGTAATAATCCAGTCCCCTGACCATCCTGGGGTTTAGAATGTAGTCGAGGTCTGCCATTCCGAGATATTCCTTAACTCTGTTGAAATGGACATCGCATTCATCACAAATGAAGTCAATCACTTTCGGCGCGTCTGCTATCGCCTCCTGGCAGGTCTGGACTTTGCAGTCGAAGATCCTGAGGGGGTTGGCCTGAAGCCTTCTCCGGCAATCTTCGCACAGTTGAAATGATTTTTCCGTCAAATAGGCTTTCAAACCGTCCCGATACCGGGGCCGACAATCACGACAGCCCAGGGAATTAATCTGAAGCTCAAGCTTTTCGAGTCCCACCCTTTTCAGAAAATGGATGAGCATGAGGATGACTTCAGCATCGACCACTGGATTTCCCACGCCGAAGACCTCAGCATCGATCTGATAAAACTGGCGGTAGCGGCCCTTTTGCGGCCTCTCGTAGCGGAACATCGGGCCGATGCAATAAAGTTTTGCCACAGGGTCGAAAGAGTAGAGCTGATGTTCGAGATAGGCTCGAGCCATGGAGGCAGTGGCTTCAGGGCGAAGGGTTAAGAAATTGCCGCTCTTATCGGCAAAGGTATACATCTCCTTCTCAACAATGTCAGTAGCCTCGCCGATGCCTCGGGAGAAAAGCTCTGTCCGTTCGGCGATAGGGATGCGAATCTCTGAAAAACCAAATCCTTCAAATACCTCCCGGGCCGTCTTTTCAACAAACTGCCACTTCCCGATCTCATCAGGAAGGATGTCATTAAAACCACGAATGGCTTTGATCTCCATGCTTAAATCTCCCCTTAGTCGAATAAATTTATCCTATTGAGAACTAAAAGTCAAAATTGAAGCCACCCCCACCTTCATCCTCCCCCGTCGAGGGGGAGGAAACGATGAGTCGTTCAAAATCGAAATAGTCAACTCGAAACGGTTGATTGTTGGGGAAAAATAAGATAATTATTAATCATTATCGTATGATGTGAATGGAAGCGAATTTAAACCATCCAAATAATTCGATACCATTCGAGTTATTCGTTTAATATTTGGAGGAATTTATGAAGATCAATCCGCAGATCTACAGAGAATACGATATCCGGGGAGTGGTCGATAAGGACCTGACACCTCAGATCGTCCGGAGGCTGGGCAAAGGATTTGGAACTCATATGGCCCGGCTTGGCAAAAAATCGCTCGTTGTCGGAAGGGACGGAAGGCTTAGCTCAAAAAACTTCAGTGAAGCGCTGATCGAGGGCTTAATATCAACCGGATGCGATGTGGTGAATATCGGGATCTGTCCCACGCCGGTCTACTACTTCTCCCTCTTCCATCTGAATAAGGACGGAGGGATCATGGTGACAGGCAGCCATAACCCGCCTGAGTTCAACGGCTTCAAGGTCTCTGTGGGGAAAAGCACCATCTTTGGAGAAGAGATACAGAATCTGGGTCGACTGGTTCAGAAGGGTGACTTCGCCACCGGCAGGGGAAATCTTTCAGAAACCGGGGTCATCCTGCCCTATCAGGATTATATTAAGAAGAACATCCGCTTTGAAAAGAAGTTGAAGGTCGTCATCGACGCAGGGAATGGAACCGGCGGAGTGGTGGCCGGGCCGATTCTCAGGGACCTGGGGGGCGAGGTGGAAGAACTCTATTGCGAGATCGATGGCCGGTTTCCAAACCATTTCCCTGATCCCACCGTCCCTGAAAATTTAAAATATCTTATCGAACGGGTATTAAAAACCCGGGCGGATGTCGGGATCGGTTATGACGGCGATGCGGATCGGATCGGCGTTGTTGATGAGAAGGGGAATATCATCTGGGGCGACCAACTGATGATTCTTTTTGCCAGGGAGATACTGAGAAATCAAAAAGGGGCGACTTTCGTTGCCGAGGTCAAATGCTCCCAGAATCTGTTTACCGACATTGAAAAACATGGCGGAAAGGCCATCATGTGGAGAACAGGCCATTCCCTCATCAAAGAGAAGATGAAGGAAGAAAAGGCCGTTCTGGGAGGGGAGATGAGCGGTCACATCTTTTTTGCCGACCGGTATCTTGGATATGATGATGCCATCTATGCATCATGCAGGCTTCTCGAACTCCTTTCAAAAACGGAGAGGAAGCTGTCCCAGCTTCTCGAGGATGTTCCGAAAACCTTCATCACTCCGGAGATTCGGGTCGATTGCCCGGACGAGATCAAATTTAAGGTGGTGGAAAAGGTGAAGGAAGAACTGAGAAAGGACCACCCGATCATCGATGTTGATGGGGTGAGGGCTCAGTTCGGAGATGGCTGGGGGCTGGTAAGGGCTTCCAATACCCAACCGGTTCTGGTGCTTCGGTTTGAAGCCCTGAGTGAAAAACGGCTCCAGGAAATCAAAAAACTGGTGGAAGATAAGGTTCATACTGCTGTTTCTATTCTCCAACGCCAATAGTCTATTCCCCTCCCCCTTGGATGGGGGAGGGTGAGGGTGGGGGTGAATACGGCTCGATTCCCCCTCCCCTTAATCCCCTCCCGCCAAGGGAGGGGAGATTCTTGCGGAGATCTATATTAGTCTCATTCAAGCCATCTTTCTCGGTATTGTTCAGGGGCTGACCGAATTTCTGCCTGTCAGCAGTTCCGGCCATCTTGTCTTCTTCCAATCCTTCTTCGGCCTGAAAGAGCCGCAACTCTTCTTCAATGTGATGCTCCACTTCGGAACCCTCCTGGCTGTCCTGGTCTATTTCCGGACCGACCTATGGGAAATGATCCGGTGCGTCGGGCTGAGATTGAAAGGAAAAAGAGAAGGCGAGAAAGAGGTAAAGCTCTTTCTCTGGATCATCCTTGCCACCCTTCCTACAGGTCTCATGGGAATTCTCTTTAAAGATTGGTTCGAATCTCTCTTCTCCAAACCCAAAACCGTAGGAATCATGCTTCTCGTTACAGGCTTGATTCTCTGGTTGACCCGGTGGAACGGAAAACAGGAGAAAACGATAAAAGAGATGAGATGGTTTGACGCCCTTCTCATCGGAGTGGCTCAAGGGATCGCCATCATTCCCGGAATTTCCAGGTCCGGCGCAACCATCTCCGTGGGGCTTTTTTGCGGCCTGAACCGGGAGCTGGCGGGAAGATTCTCCTTTCTTCTTTCTATTCCTGCGATCCTGGGGGCCACGCTTCTCGAGATTCATAATCTCGACTCCTTGGCAAAACTCGATACGGCCATGATTGGAGCGGCTGTGGCTTTTGTTACGGGAATATTGTCCTTGACGTTACTGATGAAAATTATTAGAATGGGGAAAATCTCCAATTTCGCCTATTACTGCTGGCCAATTGGAGCAATTATGATTATCTTAACATAAAGGAGGATGACTTATGAGAATTAAAGATGTCATGACAAAGAACCCGGTGACTGTGGACAGTGAAACATTCGTTCTCGATGCCCGGAAAATCATGAAGGAGAATAACATCCGAAGGCTTCCTGTGGTGGACAAAGGGAAACTGGCGGGCATCGTCACCCTGCACGACCTCCTCGAAGCTTCGCCCTCGCCTGCCACCTCACTGAGCGTCTATGAATTGAATTACCTTCTCTCAAAAATGAAAGTCAAGGAGATCATGAAAAAGAATCCGGTTACCCTTAGCCCGGATACTCCTTTTGAGGAGGCATTAAGGGTCGGGCAGGAGAAGAAGATCGGCTCCTTCCCTATTGTGGATAAAGGGAGATTGGTTGGCATTGCCACCGAATCTGACATTGTGCAGATCCTAACCCGCACCTTGGGCCTAAGAGCGGAAGGATCGAGAATAACCATTGAGGGATTGGGGGAAAATCTGTTCGATCTTGAAAAGATGATCTCGATCGTCAATCAGCACGAAACCATCATCCTCAGCATGTTGTCTTTATCCAGACCGGAAAAGAACGATTGGTTGGTCATGCTTCGTCTGAAAACAAAGAGGCCTGAGCCGATTGTGAAGGACTTCAAAAAAGCGGGCTTTAACGTTACTTATATGGCTTAAGGCGCTTGACCGGAGTGAAAAAAAGCATAGAGCTTGCCGGCCAATGAAGGGGTTATCTTGGGCGCCTGGGTTAACTCCTCTACATTGGCCTTTTTTATTCTCTCCAAACTTCCGAAGTGGTTCAATAACGCCTTTTCCCTGTCCCTCCCAATGCCTCGTATTTCTCCCAACGCAGACCTGATCATCCCCTTCTTTCTCAGCTTTTTATGATAGGCGATGGCAAAGCGGTGGGCTTCGTCACGGATTTGATCAAGAAAGCGGAGGAGTGGAGACTGTTCACCAAAAAAGATCAGCTCCTTATATTGGGGATGGAAGACCTTTTCCCCTGGCTTTTCAGGGTGAAAACGGCGATCCCCTGCCCTTCTCGCTTTTGCCAGGCTGAGAAGATCGACCCCTTTGATCCGGAGTTCTTTAAACACCTCCTGCCCCACATTCAACTGCCCTCTTCCTCCGTCCAATAGAACCAGGTCAGGGAGGTCGTTCTTCTCAACCGCTTTTCGATAGCGGCGGAGGAGGACTTCGTACATCATCCCATAATCATCCGCTCCTTCCACCGTCTTAATCCTGAAATGTCGGTACCGGTCTTTATTCGGTTTTCCATCTTCAAAAAAGACCATGGACCCCGCAGCATATCCACCTTGAAGATTCGAAATGTCGAAGGCCTCGATTCTCCGGGGAATCTTTGCCAGATGGAGTTGCTCTTTCAGGGCTCCAAGGAGTTTTCCCCTCTCCTCTTCATAATCAGTTTTTGCGATAAGAAACTTCTCGGCATTATCACGGGCCATCTGGAGAAGCGCCTTCTTATCCCCCTTCCTGGGAGCCAGGATCCGGACTCTTTTCCCTTTCAGCTCCGTCAACCATTCTTCTGCGAGGCCCTGTTCGGGGATGGATTTCGGGATCAAAATCCGTTCCGGGATGAATCGATCTTCGCGATAGTACTGCCGAAGAAAGGAAGAGAGGACTTCTTCGTCAGGAATACCTGTGGAGGGAAAAGCAAAGCCCTTGCCTCCCAAGATCTTTCCTGCTCTTACAAAAAGGGGATGGATGACAACGGTATGATCCTCTCGATGAAACCCGATCACATCCTGATCAACGAAGTCACGGGAGACGATCTTCTGTTTCTCGATCACCTTTTTGATATGCTCGATCTGGTCGCGAATTTTCGCAGCAGATTCGAAATGGAGATCTTCCGATTCCTTCTCCATTTTCCTCTTCAACCTTTCCAGGAGGTCCTTGTCGCTTCCCTCAAGAAACATCCTCGCTTGATGAATCATTTCTCCATATTGAACCTGATCAATCTTCCCAGAGCATGGCCCTGAACACCGGCCCATCTCATAATTGATGCAGGGCCTTATGCGGTTTGAAAACCTGGCGTCCCGGCAGGTTCGAATGGGAAAGAGCCTCCGGATGAGTCTCAAAGCCTCCTTAAGAGACGTGGCAGAGGGGTAAGGTCCAAAATAGAGAGAAGGGCCTTTCTTAATCCGTCTCACAATGCTTAGCGTTGGGAATTCCTCTTCCAGGGAGAGCCGGAGACAGGGATAGTTTTTGTCATCCCGCAACTTGATATTATAGCGAGGATGGTGGGCCTTGATGAGATTGTTTTCCAGAATCAGGGCTTCCTTCTCCGTATGGGTGACAATGGTTTCAATATCCGCTACCTTTTCTAACATCGCCAGAGTCTTCGCATCCTTCTCTTCCGACCTCTGAAAATAAGAGGCCGCCCGGCGCCTGATATTCCCCGCCTTCCCGACATAGAGAACCGTCCCTTGAGCGTCTTTAAAAAGGTAGACCCCTGGATTGTTAGGTAAGCAGTCAATTTTTTCTTCCGGTGAGTCCATGTCTAAATCAATTTTTTCCGATTATTTATGAAAAACAACCGTCGTGTTATTGGAAAAAATCATGAAGGAGCGGAAAGAATTTGAATCAAATCCTCCCTGGAAAAGGTCTTCAGCAAACCAGGATCGTCCTCTCTCACAATGCTGTCCATCAGGTTTCGTTTTTTCTCGATAATGGCTGATATCTTCTCCTCCAGGGTCCCCTCTGTCACCAGCTTGAAGACCTGAACGCCTCTCCTCTGTCCGATCCTGTGAACCCTATCGGTGGCCTGATCTTCCCTGGCCGCATTCCACCAACGGTCATAATGTATGACAACGGAAGCAGCCACGAGGTCAATTCCCGTCCCCCCCGCCTTCAGGCTCCCCACATAAACCCGGCAATCAGGGTCTTTGTTAAAACGGGAGATAATCTCGCCCCGATTCCGGGTTGCCCCGGTCAGGGTAACGAAGCGCATGCCTTGCCCCTGTAAGAATCGCTCTATCATCCTGATCATTCCAAGAAATTGACTGTAGACAACAATTTTTTGTCCGCTGTCGAAAGCCTCTGAGAGAATCTCTTTGAAGAGATCCCATTTGCCGGATTGGTATCTGTCAAAATCATCTACCCTGCTCTCGAGCAGGGCCGGGTGATTACAGATCTGTTTGAGCAGATTAAGCAATGCAAAGATGTGGATGTAGGGTATCGGTTCTTTGCCCCGCTTCAGGGCCTCGATCAGCCCTTCACCCCTCGAAGAGATGGCATCTCGATAAAGTCTCGTTTGGTCTTCGCTGAGACTGCACATTCGAATGTCCTCTATCTTTTCCGGCAATTCATCGAGAACCGTCCTTTTCAGACGGCGAAGCGTGAAGGGAGAGATAAGTCTGGCCAGCGCCTCCCGCTTTGAACTGGTCAAATCCTCTTCAATGGGTTTGACATACCGTGCAGCGAAATCTTCATCGGTCCCAAAGTAGCCGGGAACCGTCAGGTCGAAAAGAGCTTTCATCTCAGTCAGTCTGTTTTCGATTGGGGTTCCTGTAACGCCAAGCTTTATTGTTGCCTTGAGATTCCTGGCAGCCTCGTAGGCTAGGGTCTCAGGGTTCTTGATATTTTGTATTTCATCAAATACTGCGAGGGAGAATGGAATCTGCTTCAACTGTTCAATATCGTTTCGGAGGATACCATAGGATGTAAGAACCACGTCGTTATCTTTAAGCGTATCCTCAAGGTCACGCTCCCCACCATGGAAAACCGCCGCTTTTAAGCCCCGGGCATGGTCAAAGATTTTGCCGCGCCAATGACTTAAGACTGTGGTAGGGCAGACAACCAGAAAGGGGCCCTTCACGCCCATATGTTTCCCAAGCAATAGCATCAGGGCCATAACCTGGTGCGTCTTTCCCATGCCCATGTCGTCACACAGAAGGCCCCCCAGGCCGTTTTCAAATAGGAAAAGAAGCCATTCCACTCCCAATTTCTGGTAGGGTCGCAAGGGCGAAGTCATTCCATCCAATTCCGGCAAGGGTTTCGCAGGCTTTAAATCGAGCATTCTTATAAGCAAGGAAGCCATCTTATCATCACCGGTTACCTGGAGAGATCGGCGGTTGGTGACTTTCAGACGAAGGAGGTCCATGCGAGAGAGCTTTAACTGGTTGGACGGATTGGCCAGCGGTTCTACTGAAAACTGATCCGGATCAAGGCCTTCAAAATCCTGAGATTGACAGTCCACCCATCCATCAGCGGTTGGGACAAAACGCTGCCCCTCTTTCTTTGCACGAAGGATTTCCGCAAGGGAGATGGACGAGTTGCCAAAGTCATAACGGACAGAAAGCCAGCACCAGTCCCGGTCTAAAGCTCCAGGAGTTATCTCAACTCTCTCAAATTGCTTGTAAATCTTAAGACTTTTTACCGAGGCATCGATGATGTGGGGGCCATCCTTAAGTTTGTCCCCAAGCTCCTGCAAAAAACTGGGGACCTGAGATTTTTTAAGCACCATCCTGACCGGAGCCGCGAACTTCCGTGGCATCTCCCCGGGGGGCTCGAGCTCGGCTAATATACCCAGCTCTCTGATATAGACCAAATCCCCGTATCGGAAACGTTCCAAATCTTCCCTTTCAAAGAACCTTGTCTCTCCGCTCTCCTGGAGAACTTTGATGATCGGCCTGACCTCCAGATCCAGTTCTGTGTTTATGGAGATCTTAAAGATCGACTTCAGGGGGATGGGATGGATTGACAGGCCGTGCTGGTTTGGAAGGAATTCTTTGAAAGCGCGGAGCAAACTCTTCACTTTTCCCCGTGGAATGACCATGTGGAAAATAGGATCATTTTCAAACCGTCTGCAGATCACCGTGAACTTACCCGAAGCCTCTTCGATGGAAGGGAAGAAGCTGATTCCTTTATCCCCGAATTCACGAAATCCGTGATAGGCGAACCGATGCCAGAAACTCTCCTCTAAGACCCGCCGAATCGTTTTGGCCCCACTCTCCCCCATGATATATTCCGCTTCCGAAAGCGTCATGCGTGCAAGTTCCTCCAGGAGGGCTCCTCTGTGGGGAACGGCATTCTCTTTTGGAACCTGGCCCAATCGCTCCAGGAAACGAATAGCGTCAGGGAGTTTTGAAAGATAGGAAAGCATCTCTTGGCCATCGGAGCCGAGGACTCTGAGAGCCCTTCCCGATTCCATATCCACAAACTGAAGACGGACGGATATTGTTGTCTCCTGGCCCCCATCGGCCAATATGGTTGCCAAACGATACCAGATGCTCGATCGGAAAGCATCCTGAGCAGATCGCCCTTCGAATTCTTTCTGGAGAGCCCTATATAGCTTGACAAGTTTCAAGATATGGGGGCAGGTCTCCCTTCTGGAGGTGGAGCAGGAGCAGATCCTCAGATCGGGTTGATTTCCATTTCCTTTCAGAAAGAAAGTGACCCCTGGTTTCCTGTCTGACGGATCAGGAACCAGGGCGAGCCCATGCCGATGAAATTCAACCTGGTTGAGTTCCGTTGCAGAGGGATTCTGGTCCTGCCTGTTTTTCTCTGTTTTCAAAGATATTTGTGGTTTGGTTTTATTTTTTCTGCCCGAAGCCATATTAGCTCCAAGTTAACGTTTTTGATCCAGGCATTCGTTTCTAATTTTAATTATCTTAGATTGTGTAAAAAAGCAATCGCTCCCACCCTTCCCTCCACCCTCTGAGGCGGAGGACCTCACTTTAGACGAGATCATCCAACTCAGCCAGAGGGACCAGTTTAAATCGATAGAATCAACCTGTAACGTTAAGAGCCATTGAGGAAATGTTCAAGGCAGGGGAATCTTGATTTTTCCATCTGACCTGATTGCTGCCGACAGGCGGCTTCACCTGCAAAGAGTGAGGATGATGCCATGTCAATAATTGAAGATTACGGGATTAAATGGAGTATAACGTTCAAATCTAAAAGAAAGTCGAACCATTTAGATGGTAATCTTTGGGCCTGTCGTTATGCGCCGTTGGGGCATTCTTAACGGCATAGCTTTTATCAGAACAGCAAGGATTTAACAGTGAGATTATCGACACGGAAAAGCGGTTTGCTCTCTTTTTCTCCTGTAATAAATTCGTCTGCATCAGCTTGAACCGCAACAGAAACATGTAGTGCATCCAAGGGGTGCAAGTCATGATTAGAAGCTAGCTCAATAGCTTGTAACGTTAATGTGGGAGTTGAACCGACTTCTTCCGAAGCGCTTTCAAAAAAAGCCTCCATGAATTCAACTTCTTCTTGCTTGCGATGAAACCTTGGTTTTGGTATTACCTCCAATCTGAGATAATCGCTGACGATGAATTCGCGCTCAGGGTCGTCCAGAATCATCAGTGCTTTTTCGCTGATCTCTACTTTGCCCTGAAATGCTGCGATAAGGACGTTGGCATCTACAAATGTCTTTTTCTTAGGCATTAATGAGTTCCCCTCGACGGCGGGACAGTTCTAACATAATTTCGTCAGCATCCAACAAAGGCAATCCTTTTGAAATTGCCCTATTCCTAATTGCTAACAACCGTTTGCCGAGAAGAGTCCTCGGCTGGAAATAGCTTTCTGTGTCGGTCCAAGTAATGATTTTAGCGATCTGCGACTTCACTGATGGCACCACAATAATTTTGTAACTCTCGTGTTTTTCGAACGAAATCAAGGGGGCTGGAGCAAGGACACCACTAAGCAAGGCAACTGCCACAATCGACACCGGTGTACCTGTAACGCTTGTTGTCTCCTGCTCCCGTGATCGTGCAATAGTATTTTCAGTCAGTGACATAAGGTTTCTCTAATATTCTGGTTCCAGCAGTTTGATTGTATCTTCTTTCAACAAATGAAAAAATAAACGCTTGCTATAGTCGTGTGCTTTGTCTAAGTTGTTTGAAAAGTCTTCCCAAAAATCTCCCCCTTTTTCTTGATAAATTGTATCGATATCGAATAAAACGCCATCAAAGTGTTCTCCGGTCGGAATTGAAGCGTGAGCCGGCGTAGCTATCTGAATTATATGCACGAAACCGTTCTCACGGACTTCAGTTCGTAACTGGACCGGATCTTTATAAATAGTCTGGGATCCAAGCTTCAGTTCTATATCTAACGGCTCAAGCGAGGGCTGACTGACTACAGGAATAATGTCAATGTATTTCAGGGAAAAACGCTCAGGCTGCGTAATCAACCCTGTCTCTTTCAATTTTTCAGATAGCTCTATAATTTTAGATTTAAACTGTTCCCATCCTGCATATGGGCGGCCGCAGCTGAGCGAAACCACATGCTCTCCAATCTGGACCACATAAGGGGAGCCTTCTAATTTAACGGTCGGAGCGTAACGTAACGTTAAATCCTGCTGTAAAATTGCAGGCGGTAAATTTGCAGCCGGTAAGCGTTCTATTTTAGGATAGGCGCCCGGAAATGCCTGATAAATAAGTCCGGGTAGCAACTCAACAACTGACCCTCTGTCGCTGTTAAATCTGATTTCCCAGATGGCCTCCAACAGTGGCTCTTTTCTCAGTCGTTTCGGGATCATTTTATTCACCACAACTATCTCCTGAAGGGATAGGGTTATCCTTATAAAACATATTATTCTTATACGCCTTAATGAAACACCTTTTCAAGCAGATTCATAACAAATTCTCGATAAATAACCAAAGGTTGTATTTTGGGGAGGTACCTTCTCCCAAATCCATATACATCAATACTTGATCTTGGACTTCTTTGTCTTTGCATTTTTCACAAATATAATCCCCTCTTTTTTGAACACAAATCGATTATCAATCCATTCTCCGCATGTAGCCGAGGATTACTGGTAGGTAATATACACCTTTTTACAAAATTTGTAAATTATTTGTTACAAGAAGTTGTAACCCCTCAGTTATGAAGGATAAATGCTTTGTCGAATATGTAACTCAGGGCTTTAGCCCTGGAAACTCAGCCCTAAAGGGCTGAGTTACAGGTTGTGGTAAACTTAAGCAAACCATAACTGAGGGATTACAAGAAGTTATTACTGGCGCTGTTTATCTTTCCCTGAAGACATTCCCCTTTCAGGAGCCGATTCGCATCCTCTCCAATTCTTCAAGGGTGAGATTGAACTCTTCATAATTGCCGATCAAATCACTCAATTCTTCTCGTTGCTTCGCACGTAGGAATTCTTTCATCGCTATTTCAACCCCTCGCCCAAGTCCTCCTCGACATCCATTTTTACAAGATAATGGAACCCATTTGGTCCCAATCGTTCATTCAGGGTATTGATGATCCTCTTTGAATCTGCCTCAGTCTGATTTGGCCCCGACACATAAAAGGGCTTGCCGTCCTGGCCATACACAAACTCACTTGGGCAGGCCGAAGGATCGATGTTGCCAAAGATCTTTTTGACCTTCGGGTAGTCTTCGTGAGGTTTAAGACCAAGGTCCTTTGCATACGATACGGCATTTTCGATTAGTTTCACGGCATATTCAGGCCCGACCCTTTCCAGGTTTTCGTTCTGTTCCAGGTGCTTGACTCGTTCTTCATATTTGTTTTTTGAGACAATTGTAAAAAAACAGTCTTTAACACCCAGGCAATAGGTGTCCACAAGAAAAACGGAAGCTGCGATACTGCCATCCGGCATTCTTCGGCTGATGATCACATCTCCTATACCCATATCAAAAATTCCTCTGGGCACAAGGCACTCATGGATGGGTGATACTGAAGCAGCCCATAATGCCTGAGTTTTCGTCACTGGAAAACCGCCCTTTCTCTTTTCAGCCAACACCCTCTTCCGTTTGGCTGCTTTCCTTGCGAGTTTTCTCTGCCGCCTTTTCTGGTCTATAGCCATCTCAGATCCTCTATTCTTATTGTTATTTTATCTTCTTATACGCACCATCACTAATCTTAATGAATCATGCCATCCCCGCCCCTTATCAAGCGCTGGGAAAACTTAGCAGGAATCCAGGCATTATCCCCAATATCAAGTGCGGGGTAGCCTCTTCATAAGCAGGGACCCGGTGCTTCAAATACTGGATTCCGGGTCAAGCCCGGAATGACAGAGCGGGACATTTATGTCGCTGTGTATAACACGGCTTGCATCAGAGTTTCAATAAGTTAACTGATCACAGACTAACGATCACTGATTACTGTTTCCCTCTTTCTATCTTACCCTCAACTCCATCTCTTCGAGGCGCTGGATCTTGTCCCGGAGTTCGGCGGCACGCTCAAATTCCAAAAGGCTGGCCGCTTCTTTCATCTCCTTTTTCAACTTTTGAACCATCGTGGGAATTTCTTTGATGGAGGCATACTCCTCTTTGATATCGGAAACAGCGGGAACGGTGAAATAGTCTGTCTCATAGATAGAAGCCAATATATTTTTCACCGATTTCTTCACGCTCTGCGGGGTGATCCGGTGGGTTCTGTTAAACTCTTCCTGAACTTTTCTCCTCCGATTCGTCTCCAGAATGGCCTGATCCATCGCGCCTGTCATCTTATCTGCGTAAAGGATCACCTGACCATTTATATTTCTTGCGGCGCGGCCAAAGGTCTGAATGAGAGATTTTTCGGATCGAAGAAAACCCTCCTTGTCCGCATCCAGTATGGCTACCAGGGAGACCTCCGGAAGGTCGAGACCTTCTCTCAGAAGGTTAATCCCGATGAGGACATCGAACTCTCCCAGGCGAAGTTCCCGGATGATCTCCACCCGGTCAAGTGTGTCGATATCCGAATGAAGATATTTCACCAGGACGCCTAAATCGGCGTAATATTCGGTCAGGTCTTCAGCCATCCTCTTCGTAAGGGTGGTGACAAGCACCCTCTCTTTTCTTTTCACCCTCTTCCGGATCTCCTCCAAAAGATCGTCAACTTGATTCTTCGCCGGTTTGACTTCAAGAAGAGGATCGCTCAGTCCGGTCGGACGGATGATCTGCTCCACCACTCTCCCCGTGCTTTTTTTCATCTCGTAATCACTTGGAGTGGCGGAAACGTACACCACTTGCTTGACACGCTTCTCAAACTCCTCGAACATCAACGGCCGGTTGTCCATCGCCGAAGGAAGACGGAATCCGTAATTCACCAACGTCTCTTTCCGGGACCGGTCTCCCCTGAACATCCCGATTAACTGAGGGATGGTCACATGGCTTTCATCGATGAATAAGAGGAAATCCTCAGGAAAGTAATCGAGCAGGACAGGAGGAGGTTGACCTGGATCTCTTCCCGTGAGATGGCGGGAATAATTTTCAATTCCCTGACAGTAGCCGAGTTCCTGAAGCATTTCCAGGTCGAAGTTTGTTCTCTGCTCCAGCCGCTGGGCTTCTAATAATAGGTTTTGCGATTTTAACCAGGCGGCCCTTTCCTTCAACTCTTTCTTGATGTTCTGAACGGCTGTCCGGAGACGATCCGGAGGAGCGACATAGTGGCTTCCCGGATAGATGGGGATTTTTTCCAGAGGCTGGATAACTCTTCCTCTTAAAGGATCAATCTCAGAAAGGGCTTCGACTTCGTCTCCGAAGAGTTCAATACGGATTGCCCGGGTTTCTTCGTGGGCAGGAAAGACTTCGACCACATCGCCCCGTACCCGGAAGGTCCCACGGTGAAAATCGATGTCATTGCGTTCGTACTGAATCTCCACCAGCTTCGCAAGAATCTCTTCTCTGGAGATGGCCATTCCTCTCTCCAGATAGAGGAGCATCCCATGGTAGGCCTCGGGAGATCCCAGGCCATAGATACAGGAGACGCTGGCGACGATGATGACATCGTTTCTTTCGAGAAGGGAGCGGGTGGCGGAGTGCCGCATCTTATCGATGTTCTCATTGATCTGTGTGTCCTTTTCAATATAGGTGTCGGTCGAAGGAATGTAGGCCTCTGGCTGATAATAGTCATAATAGCTGACAAAAAACTCAACCGCATTCTCCGGGAAGAGTTCTTTGAATTCTCCGTAGAGTTGCGCCGCAAGAGTTTTATTGTGTGAAATGACCAGCGTGGGTTTCTGAACCTTCTCAATCACATTGGCCATGGTAAAGGTCTTACCCGAACCGGTCACGCCGAGTAGGACCTGGTGAGTAACGCCTTGGAGAACAGCCTCACTCAATCTCTCGATGGCCTGTGGTTGATCGCCTTTCGGTTTGTATTCGGAGATGAGCCTGAATCGGTTCATGAATTCATTTTACAATAAAATCCCCCTTCATTCCTCTCCCTAAGGAGACTGTGTCGTAACCCCATTTTGATGGTAGTCGCTCCGTGTGAGCCGGAGCGTGCAACTCATTGATTTTATTTAAACTGACCGCAACCTAAAGGTTGCGACTACCAATTACGACACAGTCTCAAGGGGGGGGATCTCCTGCCAAGAAATGAAATGTGTTTGTATTAATATGAACGCCATATATCTTTTGTAGGGCAACCCTTCAGGGTTGCTTTAAGCAAGGCTAAAGCCTTGCGCTACATGTAAAACAATTCAATGATTTTGTATGAGTATAAAAGAAATCATTCTTTCCTGTTTCGCTTATATTCGGAGCAAAGATCCTTATATCTGAAACAGGTGATGATATGGTCATTGACAATGCCGGTGGCTTGAAGATGGGCATAAATGATCGTCGAACCTATGAATCGGAAGCCTCGATGGATCAAATCCTTACTGATTTGATCCGATAGCGAAGTCCTGGCGGGTATTTCAGAGATTTTTTCCCAGCGGTTGATGATGGGTTGGTCATTCACAAAACCCCAGATATATCGATCGAAACTGCCGAATTCTTTTTGAATGGCCAGAAAACATTTGGCGTTATTGATTGAAGCCTCAATTTTTCTCCGGTTCCTTACGATTCCGGCATTGGATAATAATTTCCTTATTTTTTGATCATTGTACTTCGATACCTTAACAGGATCGAAATGATCATAGGCTTTTCGATAATGTTCTCTTTTCATGAGGATGGTGGACCAGCTTAAACCGGCCTGGGCAGATTCGAGAGCCAAGAACTCAAAATGCCTATTCTCATCATGAACCGGAGTCCCCCATTCTTCGTCGTGGTACTTGAGATAGATTTCGTTGGTCGTCTGCCAGGGGCATCTATTCATATCAACTCCGAATATCGTTTTGGATTGCCGAAGACCCTGCTCAGTTGGGGTTTCCCTAAGGGTGTAAACGCCAATCTTGTTATCTGCCGTTGCGGGCAAAGTCTGCTATTTCGCTTTTTATAACTTCAAGATTTTTCCTAAATGTTGCTTTAAGGTTTGAACATCATTTGAACTCAGATTGCCAAGTTTGTTCTTCAACCTCCTTTTGTCAATCGCCCGCAGTTGAAATACTAAAGCCACAGATTTTGAGGTTAAATTATTGCTTGAATCTGGTTCAACAACAAACGTAAACGGAAAATTAGCAGCTTTGATTTGTGTCGTGAATGGAACGACTAAAATGGTGGGAACCTTCTCAATATTTTCAGAAGTCTGGACGATTATTGCGGGCCTAACGCCTTGTTGTTCATGTCCGCCAGAACCAGGAATTTCAACAAGATAAATATCACCAAAGTTCATTATAAAGTAGCCTCAAAATTATTTAACGCCTCATCGCTTAAAATATCCCAATCATCAAATTCTTTCTTGAGATAGAAGTCAGAATCTCTTTGCATAATGATGCTCTTTTTAAAAATGCGAATGAGGCTGAGTAGATTAAGCATTTGTTCATCAGGCATATTCTGCAATTCTTTAATAATCTCTTCTTTATACTTGACTTGTTCCTGCATTTTGGGGCGCTCCTTTCGCTATCAACAACTTCATTGCACTATAATATGCCAAATATAATAAATAATTCAACTCCCCCGAGGTTCGAAGCCAAAAGGGTGCAAGCATTTGAACCCAGCAAACCTGATAAAATCCCTGTTGCAGTAGGGGTAGCCCTTGATCGTTTTGTAGCTGTATTTCCTTGCGGGGTCTCCCTGCGGAGGTCCTCAAGGGGAGACTTCGCGGACAGTCCCCTGCTTACCGGAAAGGCGGGTGATTCTAACATCTTCACCCCCTCCCTCTCCCGTAGATGGGGAGGGCAGGGGGGAGAAGAAAAACTCCAATGTTTTTCGTCAGGATGCCACCGACGGCCACCAATGGTCTTGATCTTTAAAATGAGAATGGGGTCATGGGGGAATAAAACAATGATACGACTATATATATCATTCGAAATGTGGATTCCAGCCATTAGGCAACTCCACTTCTCTATTTCGGAATTCGGAATCTGCCCAACCCGCAATCCGCATTCTACACATTTTTCAGTTAAAGTAAAAAAGTTGGAGATGTTTATTTTTATGTGCAAAATATCATAACTGTCAAATATGTCAAGGGGTCTTTGTTTTGAGTTCGGAGTTCGGAGTTTTAAAAAAAGGAGATGCTGAAATGGATTTCTCGACAGTTAGCTGATGGCAGATGGCAAATAGTCAAAAAAGAATACCATTAGAAATTGGCTATCAGCCATAAGCTATAAGCTCTGTTTTTATCCTTTGGTATTGTTTGGGGGTTCGGGCTTCAGTTTCTTCTGAACCCCGGAGGCATAGACGATGATGGCTGACTCTCCATCGACCGGGCATTTGTTCTCGCAGATTCCGCAGCCCGTGCATTTCTCCTCTTTCACGATGGGCCGTTTCTTCTCGTCGCCCACAATGGCATGATAGGAACACTGCTCATTACAGACGAGGCAGATCTTTTCCGTGTCATAGGCAATGCACCGGTTCTTATCGATATGCGCCACCCCGATCTGAATGAGGCGTTTTTCTTTGATGGAAAGGGGCCGAATCGCTTCGGTGGGGCAGACCCTTCCGCAAAAATTGCAGAACTCTTCACAATATCCGATCCGGGAAACCAGCCTGGGCGTATAGAGCCCTGCCAGACCCGCTTCTAAAAATGTCGATTGAAGGGCATTGTTGGGACAGACCTTCAGGCACTCTCCGCAACCCGCGCAGACGGCGACAAACTCTTCTTCCGGCAAGGCTCCGGGAGGACGGACCAGCCGGTTATTCTTCAAACCGCTCTCCGACTGGAGCGGATTGGTCTTGATCATCAGTGCGGAAAGACTAGCAAAAGCAATGGACCCCAGAACATATCTCCTCGAAAGACTGACCTTCTCTTCGCTCTTCCAAACCGGAATACTCCATCGAAATGAGACAACACGGGGTGGACATTCGAGGCATTTGAAACAGGAGACACAGTCCTGCTGGCGGTAGCTCTGGGGAGCTTTTTCAGGAATGGCTCCCACAGGACACCCCTTCACACACTTCTGACAGTCAGTGCAATCATCGGTGACCGATCGTTTGAAAATCCGGAGACGGGAAAAAACCGAGAAAAGAGTCCCGAGGGGACAGAGATAACGGCACCAGAACCTCTTCCGGATCACTCCGAGGGCCAAGATGCCGATGAAAAAGATGAAAATGAAGAGATTGACTTTGAAGACGGGCAAGGGAATGTTCGATATGAAGAAAGGATTCTTTGGAAGAAGGCTCTGCACCTGCGGAAGAAGATGATTAAAGATGTAGATCGCAGGAGGGTAAAAGGAGATGATCAGGGTCCTCGTAAGCAAACTGATCGGATCGAGAAGATACATCACCTGAAACGCCATCAATCCTGCGATGATGGAAAAAATAAAAACCCCGTAGCGGAATCTACGGAGCGGTTGATCGTCAAACGGTTTGGTCCGTTTTTTTTCCCGGAAGAGCAGTCGATCGAAGAAGTCGATGACCGCTCCCATGGGGCAGAACCACCCGCAGAAGAAGTTTCCGAAGATCATCACAAGGAGGAGCACCCCGAAAGCGGGAAGCATTCTCTCGATAATCCCTTTGTGAGTAAGGATTGAAATAATGGCGACAAAGGGATCGAGTCGTAGATAGAGATCAACCGGAATCTTTATCTCCAGCGGAAAAGCGGTCTTGATGACCAGATAGAGAAGAAAGAGGAAGGAAAGGGCTTGAACCGTTCTTCTCAGTAGAGGGGTCCATCGGTTCATGCAGCGTTGACCTTTTTCACCCGAACTTTTGAAAGATCGATCTCACCCAATCCCGAATCGTAACCTAATTTGACAAACTTGATCTCTTCGGGCCGGAAGGGTTTCCCTGTTTTGGGATGTTTAAAGAAGGCCGCTGAATAGGCGTCCACCGCCACCATATCCGTTGAAGCAATCACCTCTCCAGGGTCTTCGGTCTTGCCCGGGCCTTTGGGGCCGTTCGAGATGAGAATTCGAATCGCATTAACAATGATCAAATCCGGCTTTCGGAGCGCGCTGATATCGGCAATACATTTCCTTGGTCACCGCAATGGACTGAATCCCCCCATTCTTCAAAGAATCGGCGGTTTCCAGCCTCTTCCATCGGTCTGATGCGGAGTCATACTCAAAGAGACTGCCTCTGATCCCGCCTGCCCAGATCCGCTGCCCGACCTTCACCAGGGCTTTGATCTCAACCTCCGTTAACCCCTCTTTCTCCAAGTAGTTTTTCCATACCCTCTTTGCTTTCTGGAGTCGGCTGATCCCGCCGCTCGTTGCCATCCAGATGAAATCGGGCTCAATCAGAACGGAGTTAACAAAATTTCCGGAGAGGCCATCCCGGGTCGAATAGAATTGTTTCCACCCTTCTGTTTTTTTATCGAAAAGGGAGAGGCCTTTCTCAGAGCCCACCCAGAGGAGCTCTCCATCCACACCGATCGCATTGACCTTCTTGGCCCGGCCGTCATTGGTGTTAAATGTCTTCCACTGAGGGCTTTTCTGGGATTGGTAGTAGGATATCCCTCCGCCTCCAAATCCATAAAAGTATGTCCCAAACCAGATGCGGTCCGTATCCGCAGTCATCACGGATACGTGATTATAGGCGAGATGGTTCTTCCAGCGGATGCTGTCTCCATCGTCTGCCTTGATCGCAGGTTCGCCTTTCGTCGTGTAATGTTTATAAACCTTTTTCGACCTGTCATAGAGGGTGACCCCGCCTTCATAGGTGCCGAACCACACTTCTTCTCCTTGAACGACAATCGAAATGACCATATTGCTCGACAGACCTTCTTTCTGTGTCAGATGCTGAAATGAAAGGGGCCTCTTTAATGGTCCGGCCTCGCAAAGCGCCCAAAAGGTAAGGGACAAAAAAAAGTTAAGATGGGTAACAGGAAAAATCGCTTCATCTCCTCCCCTTTCTCTATAAAGATTATCAAATTATGTCGAATCATTCTGAAATTTTCAATGTTTAGAGTTCAAATCTCCTAAAAAACCCAGGCTGGAATGAAAAATTTTTAGTAACCCCTCAGTTATGAAGGATAAATGCTTTGTCGAATATGTAACTCAGGGCCCTGCCGCAGGAGCCCTGGTAACTCAGCCCTAAAGGGCTGAGTTACAGGTTCTGGTAAACTTAAGCAAACCATAACTGAGGGATTACAATTTTTATATGATCCATCTTGACAATTGACCCTCAGATGATTACCTATTGAAAGATTCGATGCTTACCGGATTTCTGAGTATCCTCTGCATTCAAGGGGGGGGGAGTTGCTAACCATTTAATTTCTAAAGACTTTTAAGGAGGTGGTGCTTAAAATTGATCATTTAAAAAATCAACTTCAATACCAATAGTACTCTATTTTCAGAATTTTCCAAGAAAGGAGAAGTAAGAGATGAAAATCAGGCCATTGCAGGACAGAGTGATTGTCAAAAGACTTGAAGAAGAAGAGAAGACAAAGGGTGGAATCATTATCCCCGATTCGGCAAAGGAGAAACCTCAGGAAGGAAAAGTGATTGCTGTTGGGAAAGGCAAGGTTACAGAGGATGGAAAGGTTATCCCCCTCGACGTGAAGGCGGGTGACAGGATCCTCTTCGGCAAGTACTCAGGCACCGAGGTGAAGATCGAAGGTGAGGAACATCTCATCATGAAAGAAGAGGATATTTTAGGGATCATCGAAGGAAAATAGTCGTGAAACTCAATTTTAAGAAAGAAATGGAGGGTAGTGACAATGGCAAAGGAACTGAGATTTGGTCAGGAAGCCCGTAATTCAATATTGCGGGGAGTAAATATCTTAACGGATGCGGTCAAGGTGACGTTGGGGCCAAAGGGCAGGAATGTCATTTTGGAGAAGTCCTTTGGATCACCGACCGTCACGAAGGATGGCGTCACCGTAGCAAAAGAGATTGATCTCGAAGATAAATTTGAAAACATGGGAGCACAGATGGTGAAGGAGGTCGCCAGCAAGACCTCGGACACGGCAGGAGACGGAACGACGACCGCCACGGTTCTGGCCCAGGCCATTTATCGTGAAGGGTCGAAGGTGGTCGCAGCGGGTGCCAATCCAATGGATGTGAAACGCGGGATCGATCTGGCTGTCGAGGAAGTTGTTAAAGAGTTAAAGAAATTGAGCAAACCGACGAAGGATCAGAAAGAGATTTCTCAAGTCGGGAAGATCTCTGCCAATAATGATGAAACCATTGGGAACATCATTGCCGAGGCGATGAACAAAGTGGGCAAAGAAGGTGTGATAACAGTAGAGGAAGCGAAGGGAATGGAGACGACGCTCGATGTGGTAGAGGGGATGCAATTCGATCGAGGATATCTCTCTCCTTACTTTGTCACCGATCCTGAGAAGATGGAAGCGGTTCTTGAGAACGTCTACATCCTTCTCAATGAGAAGAAGATCTCCAATATGAAAGATATGCTTCCCATCCTGGAACAGATTGCCAAAATGGGGAAACCCCTTCTAATCCTTTCCGAGGATGTGGAAGGAGAGGCCCTGGCCACCCTGGTGGTCAACAAACTTCGTGGAACTCTTAAATGCTGTGCTGTGAAAGCCCCCGGTTTCGGCGACCGGAGAAAGTCAATGTTAGAAGACATTGCCGTCCTCACCGGAGGAAAGGTCATTTCCGAGGACTTAGGTATCAAACTGGAAAATATTAAACTGAATGATCTGGGGCAGGCCAAGCGGATTGTCATCGACAAAGACAATACGACGATCGTCGATGGAGTTGGCGATAAAAAAGATATCGAGGCCAGAGTGAAGCAGATCCGTGCTCAGATCGAAGAGACGACCTCCGATTATGATCGGGAGAAACTCCAGGAGCGACTGGCCAAGATCATCGGGGGGGTGGCAGTGATCAATGTCGGAGCCGCCACAGAGACAGAAATGAAGGAGAAGAAGGCCCGCGTCGAAGATGCCCTCAATGCAACCCGTGCCGCCGTAGAGGAAGGGATTGTGCCTGGAGGCGGCGTCGCATACCTTCGCTGCGTTCCCGCACTGGATAAAATGAAATTAGAAGGAGATAAGAAGATCGGGGTCGATCTTGTGAAAAGAGCCTTAGAAGAACCTATCCGCCAGATCGCCAATAACGCGGGTCAGGAAGGATCTGTGGTCACAGAGAAAGTGAAGAACGAAAAGGGATCTTTTGGATTCGATGCTGCACAGGATGAGTATACGGATTTGATCAAGGCAGGAATCATCGATCCTACCAAAGTGGTCAGATTGGCCCTTCAAAATGCGGCTTCCGTCGCATCATTGATGATCACCACAGAGGCCATTGTGGCCGATAAGCCGGAAAAGAAAGCCCCTTATCCTCCGATGCCTCCGGGTGGCGGAATGGGTGGCATGGGCGGAATGGGTGATATGTACTAAAAATCAGACAATAAATCGAATAAAAAAAGCGGCTTGGGAAACCTTCCAGGCCGTTTTTTTTATTCCCCGAGCCTCTCTCTTTTAAAACCTCATGAACTTTTTTAAAGTTCTGTTATCTATCTAAATACTCCGGGTTTTGGGGTTATGGTTACGAAGCCCGTTTGATGCATCATCGGTCTTATAGTCTTATGGTCGTATAGTCGTATAGTTTAGGACAAAAAGGCTAATTGAATATAAGACTAGCCAAAAATATTTGAAATTTTCTAAATAATTCCCTCCCCCTTTGACGGGGGAGGGTTGGGGTGGGGGTGGACAAAATAGAGGCCATTCAGTCCCCCCTCCCCTTCATCCCCTCCCGCCGAGGGGAGGGGAGAATTTTGGGAAACATTTCAGAAAAAGTTAGAGATAAATTCTCAGACTTTCTGGTGTAAGTATCTAACTGACTAACAAAATGGGCCTCGTTACCCTTACCGTTAGACTTTTATTTTCTATCTAATAGTGGACAGGCGAAAACAGGAACCAATAGACCGAGAACATTGAAACTATTGAATTCCATTGGTGGAAAAGTAATGCGTCACTCTTCCGTGGAAAATTAACGTCCTTCGGGCAGGCATGTTGGAGAAAATCTTATAGCGGAAACATCAGCTTGTCCGTAAACTAAAAGGATGATTCTGCATGACAAGGACTGTTCTACAATGGGCAATGTTGCCCTTGCCCAAAAAAATATAAACCATCCGCTTGATAAGATTTTCGGAGACATGACTGCTCGATGGA
>Ga0207951_100081_pt1 | contig 71740 bp, 69 predicted proteins | sample Subbio12Aug_8Bad_FD_184830 | JGI IMG/M metagenome (GOLD analysis project Ga0207951, IMG submission 184830) | Serpentinite rock and fluid subsurface biosphere microbial communities from McLaughlin Reserve, California, USA - CR12Aug_8Bad (SPAdes) | ecosystem: Environmental > Terrestrial > Deep... | reverse complement strand
GCGGTCCCCCTCCCCCGATGGGGGAGGAATGACGGAGCCCTGGGGCATACTGATCGGCCCCGAAGGCGGGTTTTCGCCGGAGGAGCGCGAGCGGCTGCGGGCCCTGCCCTTCGCGGTCGCCGTATCGCTGGGGCCGCGCATTCTGCGGGCCGATACCGCCGCCATCGCCGCCCTGACCCTGTGGCAGGCGGCGGTAGGGGACTGGGACCGCTAGCGGGACCGCCGGCTTCAGGGCAGGATGCCTCATGTTCAACGAACTGGCCCTGTCGACGGTACTGGCCCTGGTCGCCGTCAGTATTCACGGCTTCGGCCTGCTCGCCCTCGGCCGCGGGCTGGAGCTGTACGAAATCCGGGCCGGCCGGTCCTATGTCGAGGGGCCGCTGTGGCAGCACGCTTTGCTGACCATAGCCGTGGTGCTGGGCCTGTTCGTCCTCCACGGGGTGGAGATCTGGATGTACGCCGTCGTCTACAATTTGATCGGGGCGGTGCCGGATCTGCGCGAGGCGGTCTATTTCTCCAGCATCAGCTATGGCTCGATCGGCTACAGCGATGTGCTGATGGCGCCGGAGTGGCGGTTGCTGGGTGCGATCGAGGGTGTGGCCGGGGCGATATTGCTGGGATGGTCGATCGCCTTCTTCGTCAGCGTCATGACCCCGTTCAGCGCCCGCAGAAAACACGGCATGGTCCATCGTGACCACCCTTGAGCCAGACGGCGTTTCGCCCCATCTAGCCGCGACAACAGGGTTGAATACATGACCGACGCCGCGCCGCTTTCCCGGGACGACCTGATCGGCGCCATGTCGAAGGGCGCCAAGCCCAAGGACCAGTGGCGCATCGGCGCCGAGCACGAGAAATTCGGCTTCGACCGCGCGACCCTGCGCCGCCCGACCTATGAGGGCGAGAGCGGCATCCTGGCCATGCTCACCGGCCTGCAGCGGTTCGGCTGGAGCCCGGTCGAGGAGGCGGGGCATGTCATCGCCCTGGAGCGGAAGAACGACGAGGGTCTGTCCGCCTCGATCTCGCTGGAGCCCGGCGGCCAGTTCGAGCTGTCGGGCGCGCCGCTGAAGGATGTGCACGACATCTGCGACGAGACCGGCCGCCATCTGATGGAGGTCAAACAGGTGGCCGACCAGCTGGACCTGGGCTTCATCGGCGCCGGCTTCGACCCGATGTGGCGGCGCGAGGACATCCCCGTCATGCCCAAGGGCCGCTACGGCATCATGCGCGCCTATATGCCGAAGAAGGGGTCGCTGGGCCTCGACATGATGCTGCGCACCTGCACCATCCAGTCGAACCTGGACTTCGCGGACGAGGCCGACATGGTCGCCAAGTTCCGCACCTCGCTGGCGCTGCAGCCGATCGCCACCGCCCTGTTCGCCTGTTCGCCCTTCATCGAGGGCAAGCCCAGCGGCTTCCTGTCCTCGCGCGCCAATGTCTGGACCGACACCGATCCCGACCGGACCGGCATGCTGGACTTCGTCTTCGCCGACGGCTTCGGCTACGAGCGCTACGCCGACTATGCGCTGGATGTGCCGATGTATTTCGCCAAGCGCGGCGAGACCTATGTCGACCTGTCGGGGCAGTCGTTCCGGTCGTTCATGACCGACGGACTGGACGCCCTGCCCGGCGAACGGGCCACGCTGAAGGACTGGAACGACCATCTGACCACGCTTTTCCCGGAGGTGCGGCTGAAGTCGTATCTGGAGATGCGCGGCGCCGACGGCGGGCCATGGAGCCGGATCTGCGCACTGCAGGCCCTGTGGGCCGGGGTGCTGTACGACGGGGCGGCGCTGGCAGCGGCCTGGGACCTGGTCAAGGACTGGGACATCGCCGACCATGAGCGGCTGCGCCGCGACGTCACCCGGCTGGGGCTGAAGGCCGAGGTCGCCGGGCGGACCGTGCGGGATGTGGCCGTCGATATGGTGGATATCGCCCGCATCGGACTGAAGAACCGCGCCCGGTTCAGCGGCGGCATGGTCGACGAGCGCGGCTATCTTTCGGAGCTGGAGGACATCGCCGACAGCGGCGTGACCCCGGCCGACCGGCTGCTGGAGCTGTACCACGGCGAGTGGGCGGGGGATGTCAGCCGGATGTACCGGGACTTCGCCTACTGAGGCCTTGATCAACGGCCTCAAGGGGCGGAACAGGTGGGGGGCCGATGATGAAGCTGACAGGTGCGGTCGCGGTGCTGGCCGCGCTGGGGATGGCGGGTTGCCAGCCGGCTCCTGTCGCCTCGGCGGATGGACCGGCTCCGGCCGGCCCGCAAACGGCCGCGGCTTCCGGCGTGGCCTTCGACCACGCCGCCGGCCTCGAGACCCGGCCGTGCGACGGTGACATGCCGCGCTGCATTATCCTGTTCGATCCCGCTGCCGAGGAATTCATGCGCGACCTCCTCACGGTTCAGGCCTTTGACGGCCCGCTGGAGGCGGTCGCCGCCACCGAGGCCGGGTTCGAGCGCGACGCCGAGGGCCGGCTGATGACCACCTACGGCCGGTTCGAACCGGTCGCGGTCGAGGCGTTCGAGGTGGGCGGGCAGCCCGGCCTGCGCGCCGTCGTCACCTGCGGAATCAGCGATCCCGAGACCGGCTTCCACGCCGCCGGCGGCGAATGCCTCTGGGCTGTCGTCAGCGACGGCGGGCGGACCGCGGTGATCTCGTCCAGCGGTTTCGCCAACGGGCTGGAGGCCGCAGAGGCGGCGGTTCGCTCGATACGGTTCACGCCGGATTGACAAGGTTTGCCAAGAGGCGGACGCTCCGGGTCGAAGGAGCGTCCCCATGGCCACGATGAACATCTCCCTGCCGGACCAGATGAAGGCCTGGGTCGAGGCGCAGTCCGCCGACGGCCGCTACGCCAACTCCAGCGACTATGTGCGTGACCTGATCCGGCGCGAGCAGATCAAGGCGCAGAAGATCGCCAATATGGAGCGGCTCATCGAAGAGGCCTACGCCTCCGGCGTCAGCGAAATGACTATGGATGAGATCTTCGCCGAGGCGCGCACCGAGGCCGTGGCGCGCACCCGCGCCGCCTGAATGGTTCGCCTCCGGTTCTCCGAAGCGGCGCGCGCCGACATTCGGGCCATCTATCGTCAGGGCGTCGAAGGCTTTGGCGTCGGACCGGCTGACACCTACGCTTCGGGACTGCGCCAGTCGATCGGCCGGCTGGCGCTCTTTCCGGAGTCAGCGCCGGTCCGGGAAAGCCTGACGGGGCCAGTCCGCATCCTGCCTTTTCGATCGCATATCGTCGTCTACCTGCTCGACGAGCACGGTGTTCATGTCTTGCGTGTTCGGCATGCCCGCGAGAACTGGACCGACAACCCGACAGGAGACCACCGATGACCCACCCCATTCGCGTCGGCGTCGGCGGCTGGACCTATGAGCCCTGGCGGGGGGTCTTCTACCCGGACAAGCTCAGCCAGAAGAAGGAGCTGGAATACGCCAGCCGCGCGCTGAGCTCTATCGAGATCAACGGCACCTATTATTCGACCTTCAAGCCCGACAGCTGGATGAAGTGGCGCGATGAGACGCCCGACGACTTCGTGTTTTCGGTCAAGGCCAGCCGCTACTGCACCAACCGCAAGGTGCTGGCGGAGATGGGCGAGTCGATGGCGCGGTTCCTGGGACAGGGGCTGACGGCGCTCGGCGACAAGCTGGGGCCGATCAACTGGCAGTTCATGGCGACCAAGAAATTCGATCCGGTCGATTTCGAGGGCTTTCTGAAACTGCTGCCGAAGGAACAGGACGGGGTGCGGCTGCGGCATGCGCTGGAGGTGCGGAACCCGACGTTCGATACGTCGCAGTTCTATGACCTGGCGGCGAAATACGGCGCGGCCATCGTCTATGCGGTGGACGACGAGGCGCCGGAGTGGCCGCGGATCGACCAGCCGACGGCCGACTTCACCTATGCCCGGCTGATGTCGAGCCGCGAGGACGAACCGGCGGGCATGACTGAGGCCGAGCTGGACGGGATCGTCAGACAGACCCGCGACTGGGTGAAACGCGGCGACGTCTTCGCCTATTTCATCGCCGGGGCGAAGCTGCGCAATCCGGCGGCGGCCCAGGCGCTGATCAAAAAACTGGGCTGACACGTTGCGCCGGGACGTCGCCGCCCTCACCTGACACCAAGCCCCAGGAGCCCAGCCCATGCCCATCGCCACCCGCGCCTTCGCCGCCACCTCCAGCACGGCGCCGCTGTCGCCGTTCAGTTTCGACCGACGCGACCCGGGGCCGGACGATGTGGCCATCGAGATCAAATTCGCGGGGGTCTGCCACTCCGACCTGCATATCGTGAAGAACGACCTCGGCAATACGACCTATCCGATCGTGCCGGGGCATGAGATCGCAGGCGTGGTGACGGCGGTCGGATCGGACGTCAGCCGCTTCAAGGTCGGCGACCGGGTCGGCGTCGGCTGCATGGTCGACAGCTGTCGCCAGTGCAAACCGTGTCTGGACGGCGAGGAGCAGTATTGCGTCCCCGGCATGACCCAGACGTATGGCTCGCCGGATCCCAAGGGCGCGGCCGTGGGCCAGAAGATCACCCAGGGCGGCTATGCCACCGCCATCGTGGTCGACCAGAACTATGCCGTGACCATCCCCGACAGCATCCCGCTGGACGCCGCCGCGCCCCTGCTGTGCGCCGGCATCACCACCTATTCGCCGCTGAAGCACTGGAAGGTGGGACCGGGCTCCAGGGTCGCGGTGATCGGCCTCGGCGGTCTCGGCCATATGGCGGTCAAACAGGCTGCGGCCATGGGGGCGGAGGTCACCGTCCTGTCGACCTCGGACCGCAAGAAGGCCGACGCCGAACGGATGGGCGCCAAACATTTCCTGATCAATTCCGACAAGGCGGCGATGCAGGCGGCGGGCGAAAGCTTCGACCTGATCATCAACACCGTTTCGGCCACCCACGAGATCGCCAGTCATGTGAACCTGCTGGCCAAGGACGGCACCATGGTCATGCTGGGGCTGACGACCGAAGGACTGCCGGTCTATGCCATGGGCCTGTTGTGGCGTCGCCGCGCCGTGGCCGGCTCGCTGATCGGCGGCATCCGCGAGACCCAGGAGATGCTGGACTTCTGCGCCGAGCACGGCCTGGCCTGCGACATCGAGGTGATCGCCCCGGACCAGATCAACGAGGCCTATGCGCGGCTGGAGAAGTCGGACGTGCGGTACCGGTTCGTGCTGGATATGGCGAAGATCCAGGGGTGAGAGGCGAGGGTCGAGGGGCGAGGAAAGCAGACGGTCCGGGAGCCAGCGGCCTCCTGCTTCGACCCTCGCCCCTCGCCCCTCGACCCTCGAACCTCCCGCCGCTACACCTGCTGTTGAAGGCCCTCCGTCAGAGCGGGCCACCAACAGGGACAAGGAAACACAGATGGCACGAGTGGCTCTGGTCACGGGCGGGACCCGCGGCATCGGCAAGGCGATCGTCCAGAGGCTGAAGGAAGACGGCATGGCGGTCGCCGCCGGCTATTCCGGCAATGTCGAAGCGGCCGAGGCGACCGCAAAGGAGCTGGGCGTCACCATCGTCAAGGGCAATGTCGGCTCGTTCGACGACTGCGCCCGGGCGGTGAAGGAGATCGAGGACCAGCTGGGACCGATCGACATCCTGGTCAACAACGCCGGCATCACCCGCGACGGCTTCTTCCACAAGATGAGCCACGACCAGTGGTCGGACGTGATCCGGGTGAACATGGACAGCGTCTTCAACATGACCCGCCAGGTGATCGGCGGCATGCGCGACCGCGGCTTCGGCCGCATCGTCAACATCTCGTCGATCAACGGCCAGAAGGGCCAGATCGGCCAGACCAACTATTCCGCCGCCAAGGCCGGGATGATCGGCTTCACCAAGGCGCTGGCGCTGGAGAATGCGCGCAAGGGCGTCACGGTGAACTGCATCGCCCCCGGCTATATCGACACCGAGATGGTGGGGGCGATGGACGAGTCGGTCCTGGCCGGAATCATCGCCCAGATTCCGGTCGGAAGGCTCGGAAAAGGCGAGGAAATCGCCGACATGGTATCGTGGCTGGCAGGGGAACGTGCCGGATATGTCACAGGCTGCACCCTGTCGCTGAACGGCGGTCAGTATCTGGTCGGTTAAATCGGGCCTGCCCAAAATCCGCCGCGTGACGATTCCACGAAAGCGGCATGGAGTTGACGGCAAGGGTCAGATCGGCGGGAAGGCCGGTTCCGGCCGCGATGGCGATCGCCCTCGCGGGCGCGGCCCTGACGCTGGTCTCCCTGCCCGTCGAGGCCCAGGCCCAGATACGCGGCAACGCCCAGGCGGAGCAGAGCGAGGCCTTGCGCAACCGGGGCGCTCCGACCCGGACCCCGCCGCCGACCGGCCGCTATGTTGCTGATTCCGGCGAAGCCTTCATCCTCGACCGGTCGGGCCAGCGTCCGCTGCTGCGTTTCGACCAGCGGCAGGAGACCTGGGTCCTGCGTCCGAGCGCGGCGCCGCGCGGCGATGTGATCTATCGCAACGATGCCGGCGACCAGATCCTGCGGGTGACCCCGGGCGGGGGCATGACCGTCTACACCCCGCGGGCGCCCGGCGGTTCGCCGGCCTCGTTTTCGGGCCCGGGCCAGAGCCTGACGCCGCCGACCATGGGACCGTTCCTGCTGTTCCAGCTGATGGAGCGGCGCAGCGCCATGATCAGCCAGGCGCTGGGTCGTCTGGTCGAGATCAATCTGACGGGCGAACGGTCCGAGGCCCTGTGCGTCGAGGCGCTGGTCGTCACGACCGAAGCCGTGATCCGCATCGCCCGCTCGCCGACCGCCCGCCAGCATCTCAGCCAGCTGAGGAGCATCACCATCGTCGAGGGTCCGCGCACCTCGGTCACCTATGTGCGCGGTCAGCTGCTGGTGGTGGTCAATCCGGACGAGGGCATGGCCGGGCGGCCGTCGTCGGCCCGGGTCATCCGCACCCTTCTGCCGCAAGACGCCCCTAGCCGCTGAAGCCGTCCTTGGCCGCCCGCACAGCGGCGAAGGCGTCGGCGTCACCGGCGCGCAGGAACGGATTGAAGGCCTTTTCCGCACCGATGGTGGTCGGAACCGTCGGCTCGCCACGCGCGCGCATGGCGAAGATTCCGGCCGCGCGCTCGGCCATCGCCGGGCGATCATCCCGTGTCAGGGCGAAGCGGGCGTTGGCGGCGGTGTACTCATGGGCGCACCAGACGACGGTCTCGTCCGGCCAGGCCGCGAGGCTCTGGAGGCTGGTCCACATCTGCGCCGGCGTGCCCTCGAACAGACGCCCGCAGCCGAGCGGGAACAGGACATCGCCGACAAAGGCCTGGGCGTCGGCCGGCGAGCGATAGACGATATGACCGAGGGTGTGGCCGGGGGCGTCGGTCACCTCCAGCAGCGTTTGCCCGAGCCGGACAATGTCGCCGCCGGCGACGATGCGGTCGATCGGCGCGGCCCGGCGCACCTCCTCGGGGCCGACGATCTCGCAACCGGTGGCCGCCTTCAGGGCCGCATTGCCCTGGGTGTGATCGGGGTGCCAGTGGGTGTTGAGGATCAGATCCAGACGCCCCCAGCCGGACTGATCCAGCGCCGCCAGAATGGCCGCGGCGTCGGGCGTGTCGATCGTCGCCACGACCCCGGATTCCACGTCCCGCACCAGCAGGCCGTAGTTGTCAGTGAGGCAGGGGAACAGGCGGACGTCGAGGGTCATGCGCCCATCCTAGCAGCGGACCCGGACGCAGCCTATGATGCGAACATGCGGCGCAGCATCGAGGAACTCCGGACCTTCTACGGCGAGCCGTCGGGCGCCCTGGCGCGCCGGCTGCTGGCGCGGCGGCTGGAGGACGCCTGGGGCGAGGCGGCCAATTGTGATGTGCTGGGCATCGGCTACGCCACGCCCTGGCTGGACGCCTTCGTCGGCGCGCGACGGGTCGTCGCGGCCATGCCGGGGGGCCAGGGGGTCGAGCTGTGGCCCGCCTCGGGCAAGAACCGCACCCTGCTGGTCGACGACCGGCGTCTGCCCTTCGCCGCCGGGTCGTTCGACAGGATCCTGCTGATCCACGCACTGGAAGAGGCCGACGACGCCCAGGGGCTGATGACCGAGGCGGTCCGGGCCCTCTCGCCGGCCGGCCGGATCATCCTGGTGGCGGCGGCGCGCGGCGGCCTGTGGGCGCGCTCGGAATCGACGCCGTTCGGCCACGGCCGGCCCTTCACCCGCGGCCAGCTGGAGCGGCTGGTCCGGGGCGCCGGGCTGGAGCCGACCGCCTGGTCCCAGACCCTCTATGTGCCGCCCTGGACGCCCCTGCTGCCGCTGGCCGACGGGTTCGAACAGGTGGGCAAGCGGCTCATGCCGGGCGCGGCCGGCGTCATCCTTCTGGAGGCCACGCGGCAGGCCTATGCCCGCATCCGGCCCGGCGGGGCGGTCGCCCCGGCTATGGCGCGGGCGCCCGCCCTGCAACCGCAGCCGGCGACACGGGCGACGGGCGGGGCCGCCGGGCGAAATCTGACGGGCTCCGATCTGGCGGCGATGCGCAAACGCCCGTAAAGCCTGCCCATGCAGAGACTGATCCTGATGCGCCATGCCGAAGCGGAACGGGCGACCGGGCCCGGCCGCGACCGCGACCGCGCGCTGTCGGCGCGCGGCCGTCAGGAAGCCGCCGCCATGGGCCGCGCCCTCGCCAGTCGCGGCATGCGGCCCGATCTGGCGCTGGTGTCGCCTGCGACGCGCACGCGCCAGACCTGGGACCTGCTGCATGACGCCTTCGGCGACGTCCAGTTGCGCGAGGACGAGCCCCTCTACAACGGCGGGGCCGGGACGCTGCGCCGGTTCGTCGAGGCCGCCGAGGACGAGGCCGGCTGTCTGATGGTGGTGGCCCACAATCCCGGCATCCACCTGCTGGCCATCGAATATCTGAGCGAGGGGGCTGCCTCGCCATCGGTCCTTGAGCGGATGAGCGGAGGATTCGCACCGGGGGCCGCGGCGATCTTCACCGTCGATGTGGCAGGCCGGCCGACGTTCGAAGGCTTCCTCCAGCCGCGGGATCTGACCGGCAAATGACGGACAGGGCCTACAAGCTGGTGGATGGCGACGAATGGGCCGGGGCGCGGGCGGCCGGGGCCTACGACGGATCGGCTGTCGATCTGGCTGACGGCTATATCCACATGTCGACCGCGGCGCAGCTGGCCGAAACCGCGCGCCGCCACTATGCGGGCCAGACCGGACTGGTGCTGGTCGAGGTGGCGCTGGACCGGGTCGGACCCGCGCTGAAGTGGGAGGCGTCGCGCGGCGGCGATCTGTTCCCGCATCTGTACGCACCGCTTCCGCTCGCCGCCGCCACGCGCGAGCGCAGCCTGACGGTCGATGCCGATGGCATGATGTGCTTTGAAGACGGGACCGTCGGATGGCCGTGAGCGACCTGGGCGCGACCCTGTTGCGCCGGCTGGATCCGGAAACCGCCCACGGCCTGGCGATCCGCGCCCTGCAGATCGCGCCGCTGCCGCAGGCGCCGGCCGATGACCCGATCCTGTCCACGACCCTTGCCGGCCTGACCCTGCCCAATCCGGTCGGCCTGGCCGCCGGCTTCGACAAGAACGGCGAGGCCCTTCACGGTCTGGCGCGGCTGGGTTTCGGCTTCCTCGAATGCGGTTCGGTCACCCCCCTGCCCCAGCCGGGAAATCCGAAGCCGCGCCTGTTCCGCCTCGGCGAGGACCGGGCGATCATCAACCGGATGGGGTTCAACAACGCCGGGCTCGAGGCCTTCGCCGGACGGCTGGCGGCGCGCCCGACCTCGGTCGCGATCGGGGCCAATCTGGGCGCCAACAAGGACACCGAAGACAAGGCGGCCGACTATGTTGCGGGCCTGGTCCGGCTGCGCGGCCTGGCCGACTATGTCACCGTCAATGTCTCGTCGCCCAATACGCCGGGCCTGCGCGCGTTGCAGGGCCGGGCGGCGCTGGACGACCTGCTGGGCCGGCTGGCCGAGGCGCGCGCGGGGGACCCGACGCCGGTCTTCCTGAAGATCGCGCCGGACCTCGACGCCGCCGAGATCGCCCTGATCGTCGAGGCCAGCCTGGACCACGGGATCGACGCCCTGATCGTGTCCAACACCACCCTCGACCGCCCGGACTCCTTGAAGGGGGCGGACCGGGGCGAGGCCGGCGGCCTGTCGGGCGCGCCGCTGCAGGCTCGGGCGATGGCGGCCCTGCGCGCCGCCGCCGGCGCGTCCGGCGGGCGGCTGCCGCTGGTCGCCGCGGGAGGAATCGACAGCGGGGCCGAGGCCTATGCCCGGATCCGTGCCGGAGCGTCCGCGGTCCAGCTCTATTCCGCCCTGATTTTCGAAGGTCCGGGCCTGATCGGACGCATCAAGCGCGACCTCGCCGCCTGCCTGCGCGCGGACGGGTTCTCAACCGTCGCGGAGGCGGTTTCGGCCGCACGTTGACGGAGCGTTAGGGCAAGCAGGGCATAGTGGCGGGACAGGCGAATGGGCCTGGGCCCGGGGACCCGTATGGCGCTCGCTACACCCGACCTGCCTGCCGCGGCCTCCGACGCCCGATCCGGCGACTGGGCCAGCGCGATCCGCCAGCGGCGCAAGGCGTTGCTGCAGCGGATGGGCATGGCCGCGGCCAGCGCCCTGATCTTCAGCCCCCTGCTGGGCTGGTCGCTCAGCATCACCTGGGTCATCGGCTATTTCATCATCCAGCTGCTGGACCTGTGGGTCTTCGCCCCGATCAACGGCGGGCGGGCGGAGACCCTGACGGGCGGGCGCCGGGTGGCCGGCTGGGTCCTGCTGGTCACAAACGCGGCCTATTTCGGCAGTCTGTCGATCCCGATGTGGCTGGTCGGCGGACCGATGGGCGGCATCTGTGCGGCGATGCTGTTGTCGGCCGGCGCGATCTATTCGGTGATCAATGCGCCGCGGTCGACCTCGGTCATGCTGATGACCGCGTCGTTCCAGTTCCTCTATCTGGCGATGACGCCGATCTTCATGGCGAACTACGGGGCGCCGACCGGTTTCGTCACGGCCGCGGCCATCGCCGTGGGCGTCTTCATCACCTACTGCCTGTCGACCTGGCAGCGGATGAACGAGGCCCGGCTGGCGGAGAGCGCCGCCCGGGTCGAGGCCGACCACAAACGCATGGAAGCCGAGCGCATCATGGAAGGCCGCAGCGCCTTTCTGGCGGCCGTCGGCCACGATCTGCGCACGCCGATCAGCGCCATCCTGACCGGAGCCGCGGAACTGGAGCGCGGCGCGACCGACTCGGCGGCCCGGTCGCAGGCCCATCTGATCACCGACGCCGGCTTCATGATGAAGGCGCTGCTCGACGACCTGCTGGACCACGCCAAGCTGGACTCAGGCCATATGACCGTGGACGAAGTCGATTTCGACCTGCGCGACCTGCTGAACCAGACCGCCCGCCTGTGGCGCGGACCCGCCCGGGTCAAGGGTCTGAAGCTGAGGATCGAGGGCGCAGCGATGGTGCCGGCCGGCGTCCGAGGGGATCCCATGCGGATCCGTCAGGTGCTCAACAACCTGATCTCCAACGCCATGAAATTCACCGACTCGGGCTCGATCACCCTGCGCCTCAATGCCTGGGATGAGGAGCCCGGCGGTCACGCGGTCCTGATCGAGGTGGACGACACCGGTCCGGGGATGTCGCCCGCCCAGCTGACGCGTCTGTTCACCCCGTTCGACCAGACCATCGAAGGTGTCAGCGCCGTGCATGGCGGCACCGGCCTCGGCCTGGCGATCAGCCGACAGCTGGCCGAACTGATGGGCGGCCGTTTGACCGCGCGCAGCCGTCAGGGCGCCGGTTCGCAGTTCACCCTCGCCCTGCGTCTGCAGGCCGGCGAAGCGGTCGCCGCCGTTCCAACCAAGCTGGATCATGAAAGCCGCGACGCTGTCGCCCGCGCCCTGTCAGGCCGGCCGACCAGCCCGGCGACGCCTGCTCCGGCCGCACAATCCCTGACAGCGGCGTCTCTGACGCCCGCGGCGGTGGAGACCGCCGTCCGGGAGCCCGAGCCAGCCAGCGCTGAGGCGGAAGAGGACGAAGGTCGGCCCATGCGGGTTCTGGTGGTCGACGATCACGACATCAACCGCCGCGCCATCCAGCTGATCCTCCAGCCCCTGGGCTGCGATATCGCCACGGCCGCCGACGGCATGGCGGCGCTGAAGATCTGCGAGGACACCGCCTTCGATCTGATCTTCATGGACGTGCGGATGCCGGAGCTGGACGGTCGCGAGACGACGCGTCGAATCCGCGCCGGAAACGGTCCGAACGCTACTGTCCCGGTCATCGCCGTGACCGCCGACACTGCGCCGGAAGACATCGCCGCCTGCACCGCGGCCGGCATGACCTATTTCGTGCCCAAGCCGATCACGCCGCCGATGCTGCTGGGCGCCATCACCCATGTGATGACCCTGGATCAGTCGGAGGCGGTCGCGCCGGCGGAAGACACCGTCGCCGCCTGACCGCGGATCCGGGCGACCAGGGCCTCGGCGAATCCGGGGGTCTTGAGACCGCATTCCCAGACCGTGACGACGCGCCATCCAGCGGCCTGCAGCGCCGCCACCGAGGCCTGGTCGCGCGTCCGGTTGCGTCCGATCTTGGCGGCCCAGTAGTCGGCATTGGCCCTGGGTTTGCGGGCGCCGCGGGCGCAGTCGTGGCCATGCCAGAAACAGCCGTGCACGAACAAGGCGACGCGACGCCCACGCATCACCAGATCGGGCCGGCCGGGCAGGCCCGCGCCGCCCAGCCGATAGCCGATGCCCGCCGCCCTCAGGATCCGGCGGACGGCAAGTTCAGGCGTGGTGTCACGCCCCTTCACCGCCCGCATGACCGCGCTGCGCTTTTCGGGGGTGAAAACGTCTGTCATCTGATCCTCCCCCATCGGGGGAGGAACTCATCTCAGAGCTGCGCCAGCAGGTGTTCGGCGGAGGAGACCCGGAACTCGCCCGGCTGTTCGACGTGCAGCTGTTCGACCACGCCGTCCTTGACGATCATGGCGTAGCGCTGCGAGCGCTCGCCCATGCCGAAGCCCTTGGCGTCCATCGACAGGCCCAGCTGGCGGGTGAAGTCGCCGTTGCCGTCGCCCAGCATCAGAATGTCGTCCTTGCCGATGCCCTGGCTGTCGGCCCAGGCGCCCATGACGAAGGCGTCATTGACCGAGACGCAGGCGACGGTGTCGACGCCCTTGGCCGCCAGGTCGGCGCGGTGGTTCTTGAAGCCCGGCAGATGGTTGGCCGAACAGGTCGGGGTGAAGGCGCCCGGGACGGCGAACAGCGCCACGGTCTTGCCGGCGAAGATGTCGTCGGTGGAGACGGGCCTGGGGCCGTCGTCGGTGGCGCGGGTCAGTTTGGCCGAGGGGATGCGGTCGCCGATCTGGACGGTCATGGCAGGCTCCAATGGGGTGTGAGGATGCAACGTCCCCGACCAGATAGGGGTTGCAGGCCGCGCCGCCAACCACGCCGTGTCCATGCGCCGTCTTGCGTCCGGCCGCCGGGGTCCCGATGATGGAGTTATGGACGAATTCCAATCCCTCGTCGGGCGGCTGCTGGTGGCCATGCCCGGCATCGGCGACCCCCGGTTCGAGCACGCCGTGATCCTGATCTGCGCCCACCGGCCCGACCACGCCATGGGTCTGAGACTGGACCGGCCGGCGCCCGGAATCGACCTGAAGAAGGTCCTGTCCAAGCTGGAGACCCCGGCCCCCGACGGCGCCGCGGGCCGCGCCGTTCTGGTGGGTGGACCGGTCGAGCGCGAGCGCGGCTTTGTCCTTCATACCGACGACTGGCTGATCGACGACGCCTCGGTGGCCTTTGCCGAGGGTCTGGCCATGACCGGCACCCGGGAGGCGCTGGCGGCCATGATCGACCCCGTGGACGGGCCGCGGCGGTCGGTGCTGCTGCTCGGCTACGCCGGCTGGGGCGAGGGCCAGCTGGAGGATGAACTGGGCGAGAATGTCTGGCTCACCGCCGAGGCCGACCCCGAGCTGATCTTCGATCCCGACTACGACGGCAAATGGGCCAAGGCCCTGGCGGGGCTGGGCGTCGATCCGGCGAATCTGTCAGGGCAGAGCGGGCGGGCCTAGACCCTCACGCCGATCGCGCCCGGATCGGCGCCGAGCCATCGGCGAGCGACTCATTGAGATAGACCTCGGCCTCCTGGGCCGGGAGGGCGGGAGCGTAGCCGAAGCCCTGGCCGTAGTGGCACTGGGCGTCGAGCAGGAGTTTGGCGAGGCCGGCGTTTTCGACGCCCTCGGCGACGACTTCCAGCGAAAGGTCGCGACCCAGGTTGACGACCGATTTGACGATCTTGGCCGAGCCCTCGTCCTTGTCCATGGTCAGGACGAAATAGCGGTCGATCTTGAGCGTATCAAACGGCAGCTTGGCCAGCCAGGTCAGGGACGAGAAGCCGGTACCGAAATCGTCCAGCGCCAGCGAGGCTCCGGCCTCGCGCAGCCGGGTCAGGGTGTCGGCGGCGCGGCTGGTGTCGCGCATGATGTCGCCTTCGGTGACCTCCAGCTTCAGGGCGCCGCGGGGCAGGCCGGCGTCGGCGATGATGCGGGCGACGTCCTCGACCAGGTTGGCGCGTTCGATCTCGCCGACCGACAGATTGACGCTGCAGAACAGTTTTCCGGCCGAGGGATGCCGCGCCAGCCATTCGGCCAGCTGTCGCGACGCCTGGGTCATCATCAGCAGGCCCAGCTCGTTCATCAGGCCCATTTCATCGGCGAGGCCGAGGAATTCGTCGGGCGGGACCAGCCCCCGTCGCGGGTGCCGCCAGCGGGCCAGGGCCTCGAAGCCGGCCACGGCGCCGGTAAGCAGATTGACGACGGGCTGGTAGAAGGGCTCGATCTCGCCCCGGACGAAGGCGTTGCGAAGGTCGGCCTCAAGCGCCAGCCGCGACAGGCTGTCGCTCTCCAGCGCCCGGCCATAGGCGGCGGCCCCGCCGCGGCCGGCGGTCTTGGCCTGTTCGACCGCCAGTTCGACCCGCCGCAGCAGTTCGGCCGGATCGGGCGCGTCAGGCCCGCCCTCGGCCTGGGCCGAGCCGATCGAGACGGTCGGATAGATGTCGAAGCCGGCGACGCGCAGCGGCTGTTCAAGGGCCTCGCGGACCCGTTCGGCGACGGCGGCGGTCCCGCGCGGGGCCAGGACGGCGAACTCATCCTCGCCGATGCGGGCGGCGTTGGCGTCGTGCGAGAAGGCGGCGTTCAGGCGCGAGCCGAGCGCCGACAGCACCAGATCGGTCCGCTCATGGCCCAGCGCCTCGTTGAGGCGGCGCAGACGATCGACGTCGGCCACCACCAGTTCGTAGTCGCCCGGTTGGGTCAGCTGCTCGCTGGCCCGCACCAGGAAGGTCCGGCGATCGAGCAGGCCGGTCAGGTGGTCGCGGTGGGAGGCCGCGAATTTCGTCTCGAGCGCGACCACGCCCGCGGCGCGCAGGCCGTCTTCCAGCCAGACGCCGCGCCAGATGCAGGTCGCTGAGTCGCGCATCCGCAGCCGGACGGCGACCTCGGTCCCCTCCGCCTGCGGCTTGAGGATCTTTTCGGCCAGCGAGCGGTCCTGGGGAACGGCCACGGCGGTGAAGGCGGCGCCGGTGCACTCAGGCGCCAAGGGGCCGAGGCCGAGGGCGCGGGTCGCGCCGGTGAAACGCATCTGGTCGTCTGACGGGATCCAGATCCACAAGGCGGCGTCGGCGGCGGCCAACGCCTCGATCGCGGTTGTCGCATCCCAGGCCAGACTTCTGGAGCGAGTATTCAACGCCTGAGGACCTCGACAGGACGGCCGGAATCAGCCGCCACGCCCGGCTCCGTCATTGACGACGCCGAACAGAAGATGATCTGCCCAAGCGCCGTTAATTTTGAGATAAGCCCGGGCCTGTCCCTCCAGTTCGAAGCCCGCTTTTTCCAGCACCCGGCGCGACGCCAGATTGGCCGGCACGCAGGCCGCCTCGACCCGGTGCAGCTTCAGATCGTCGAAGGCATAACCCACCATGGCGCGCACCGCCGCCGTTGCGAGGCCGCGTCCGGCCTGGCCCTGACCGATCCAGTAGCCGAGGGTGCCGACCTCGGCCACGCCGCGCCGGACGTTCGACAGGGTGATGGCCCCGACCAGGGACTGATCGGCGTCGGCGAAGATGAAGAAGGGCCAGGCGTTCCCGCCCTCCATCTCGCGCGCATAGATGGTCAGCCGGCGCTTGAAGGCCGCGCGGGTCAGGTCGTCCTCGGGCCAGAGCGGCTCCCACGGCTGAAGATAGGCGTGGGAGGCCTGCCGCAGGCCGGCCCATGCGCCATAGTCGGAGGCGCGCGGCGGCCGCAGGATCACGCCGCGGCCCTTCACCACCGGTCCTGTCGCCTCATTGATCCAGTCCAGCAGGGCCATGGCGTGAGGATAGCGGCCGGTGGGTCAGCCGAAAAGGGCCTCGCGGAAGGCCGCACCGGCAGGGGCCGCAGCCCTGGGTCCGAGCACGGCCGTGGCGCAACGTCCGGCGGCCAGCGAGGCCGCGGCAGCGCTCCGGACCGAGTCGGCGGTCTGGTCGAGCGTGCGGTCGGCCATGGTCTGGGACGGGATCAGGGCCCCGAAGATCAGGGTCTGGGCGGCGGCCCGGCCGGCGCGGGCGGCGGGGCTTTCGTCCGACATCCACAGGCCCGCATTCAGCACGGCCTTGGCGCGGGCCAGTTCAGCCGCGGTGGGGCCGGTCTCGGCCAGCGCCTTCAGCTCGGCCGCGCAGACCCGGGCCAGCTCGACCGAACGCTCGGCCGCCGCGCCGGCGTAGATGCCGAGGACCCCCGCGTCCTCATAGGGCTCGTGATACGCGTCGATGGCGTAGGCCAGGCCGCGCTCCTCGCGGGCGCTCTGGAACAGGCGCGAGGCCATGCCGCCGCCGAGGATCTCGGTCATCAGTCGCGCCGCCGCATAGGCCGGGTCCGCGGCCGAGGGCGCGGGCAGCTGGAAGACGATATTGGCCTGTTCGATCCGCCGGGTCAGGGCGGCGTCGCCGCCGGTGAAACGCGGCGCGGCCGGGGCCTCGGCCGGGGTCGAGGTCTCGGCGCCGAACCAGCGCTCAGCCAGGGCCAGCAGTTCGGTTTCGTCGACCGCGCCCGAGACGGCCACCACCATCCGGTCCGGCGAATACAGGCGGGCGCGCCAGTCGCCGATGGCGGCGCGGGTGATCGGCTTCAGACTCTTGACCGACCCCAGGATGGGCCGTCCCAGCGCCTGGTCCGCGAAGGCGCGGGTCTGGGCCATTTCGAACACATGGTCGTCGGGGGTGTCGAAGGCCTCGGCGATTTCCTGGGCCACCACGTCCTTTTCGCGCTCGATCTCGGCGGGATCGAGCGTGGGGCGGAAGACGAGGTCAGACACCACCTGCATGGCCAGCGGCAGGGAGCCGTGTAGCGCCCGGACCTCGAAACTGGTGCGCTCATAGCCGGTGGCGGCGTTCAGCGAGCCGCCCTCGGCCTCGATCCGCTCGACGATCTCGCGCGCGCCCATGTCGCCGGCGCCCTTGAACACCAGATGTTCGAGGCAGTGCGACCAGCCCGAAGCAGCCTCGGTCTCCCATTTGGCCCCGCCGCGCACGGCGACGGTCAGAGCCAGGGTGCGCAGGCCTGGCATGGGATCACAGACGACGCGGACGCCGTTGGACAGGGTGTGGAGGACGGCGGTCAGGGCGTTTCCTTTTTCCCTAATGCGAGGCTGCGGCGAAGCAGGGCGAAATAGAAGCCGACGACGGCAAGCGCCAGTCCGAACCAGGTCAGGGCATAGCCGAGATGATTGTTCGAGAAGGCGGCGGGCGGAGCGGACGGCCGGAGCGGCTGCCAATCCGGATTGGACGAGGAGGTGGCGTAGACCATCAGCGCCGTGACCTCGCTGCGGACGCCCAGCCTTGCAGCCATGGCCATGTGATCCCGGGCGAAGAAGCGATCGCCTTCGGGCGGCAAGGCCATCAGACCGGGGGCTGAGGGTTGGCGGAGCTGGCCTTCTATCCGGGTCGGCGCGGTCGAGGCGGAGACGGGGGGACGGGCGGAAACGGCCTCGGACACAAAGCCGCGATCGACCAGCATCACCAGGTCGAAGCCTGTCGGACGGCAGGCGGAGACCAGCCGCACGCCGGACTCGCCGTCATTGATGGTCTGGAGTTCGACGTAGGGCGCGCTGGCCAGTCCGGGGCAGTCCATGACGACCCGCGCGAACTCGCCGCGACCAAGGGCGGTCTCCGGGTCCGAGGCCGGCAGATTCGCCGCCGCCTGCGAGCGGTCGATCAGGCCGTTCTTCCACTGCATCCGCTGGGCCTGCCAGACGCCGAGCCCGCTGAGCAGGACGAAGGCCAGGGCGCAGACAATCGTCAGCCCCCAGGGAAAGCGGTTGCGTGTGGCCTTAGTCGTCATTGCGCGCCTGTCCCGCCTTGTTGCGCATCTGCAGGGCGATCATGACGCCCTTGCCGGGCCGCATCAGGCCGAGGGAGAGGCCCGCAACCAAAGGCAGGGCGACCAGCAGCATGGCCCAGAGCGGGGGATTGTAGACGACCTGGATGGCAAGGGCGCTGAACACCACGATCCCGCCCGCGATCTGCATGATGAAGATGGCGGCGCCGTCGCCGGTGTTGAGCCGGGTGAAGTCGAAGCCGCAGACCGCGCAGCGTTCGACCACCTTGAGAAAGCCCGCGAACAGCGGCCCCTCGCCGCAGCGGGGACACCGACAAAGCAGACCGGCGCGGATCGGGTCGATCCGCGCCGGTTGAAGACCCAGCCCTGTCGGGCCTTCCGTCACCCGTAGATGACGTAGACGAAGGCGAAGAGGAACAGCCAGACCACGTCCACGAAATGCCAGTACCAGGCGGCGGCCTCGAAGCCGAAATGCTTCTCGGGGCTCATCTGGCCGGCGATCAGGCGCATCAGACAGACCGCGAGGAAGATGGTGCCGATCAGGACGTGGAAGCCGTGGAAGCCCGTGGCCATGAAGAAGATCGAGCCATACAGGCCGGAGTTCAGCGCATTGTCGTTGAAGAACAGGTTGTCGTGGAGAATGTGCTGGTACTCGTAGATCTGCACCGCGGTGAACAGGACGCCGAGGGCGACGGTGATGGCGAGACCCATCTTGGCCGCCTTGCGGTCGCCGACCTGCAGCGCATGGTGGGCCCAGGTCACGGTCGTGCCGCTGAGCAGCAGGATCACCGTGTTGAGCAGCGGCAGGTGCCAGGCGTCGAGGGTCTCGACACCCTGGGGCGGCCAGGTCGACCAGGCGGCCGCCGTATCGGCCCAGTTGCTGACCTCGGGGATGAGGGTGCGGGCCTCGTTGAAGACCGCCATCTCGAAGAACATCCAGAAGAAGGCGGCGAAGAACATCACCTCGGAGGCGATGAACAGCACCATGCCGTAACGCAGGCCGAGGGAGACGACCGGGGTATGATCGCCGGCCTGGCTTTCCTTGATCACATCGGCCCACCAGCCGAACATCGACACCAGCACGCCAGCCAGACCCGCGAAGAAGACGGCGGCCTTGCCTTCGGACAACAGGGCGGTCGCGATGGGACCCGCATCGGATCCGACGATGCCCCTCATCCAGACGACGGCGCCGATCATCATGACGGTGACGGCGATCGAGGAAACCAGCGGCCAGGGGCTCGGGTTCACCAGGTGGTAGTCGTGATGCGGGGTCGCGTGGGCGTCGGCCATCAGGGTCTCTTGAACTGTCGAGAGTCGTTGGGGCAGGCTATAGCGTCGGCTATCCGGCGGCGCCAGACCCTTGAGAAATTGGGGGGGTGGCGGCGTTTACGGCCTGATCGAAGCCCTGGGTCGGATAGAAGGTATAGCTGAGGGTGATTTCCTCGATCCCCTGGCCCTCGCGGTCGGTCGCCATCTCGGGCGCCACGAAATACTGCACCGGGAATTTCATCGTCTCGCCCGGCTGGATGATCTGACCCTCGAAACAGAAGCATTGCAGCTTCTGGAAATAGGGCCCGGCCCGGGCGGGAACGACATTGTAGGCCGCCGTCGCCGAGATCGGGCGGTCGGAGGTGTTGGTCACGTCGAAATAGGCCAGACCGGTCTCGCCGATGCGCACCCGCTGGCTGACCTGCTCGGCCCTGAAATTCATGGGCAGGCTGCGCACATTGGTGTCGAAGCGGATCAGGACGGTCTCATCCAGCACCTTGTCGGGCGCGGCTTCGGCGCGGCTGACGGTGCCGTCGAAGCCGGTGACCTGGCAGAACAGCTGGTACAGGGGCACGGCGGCGAAGGCGGCGCCGGTCATGAACATGACCCCGGCGGTGCAGGCGATCGCCGCCATGGCGTTGGCGCCGGGCTTCTTCATCGGGCGTATTCCACAGGCTGGCCCGCGGCTATGGCGTCGGTGCGGGCGTCGATGTTGCGCTTGAGGTTCAGGACGGTGACGGCGAAAACCAGCACGATGAAGGCGACCAGGACGCCGGCGATGGCCAGGTTTCGCTTCTTGCGGGCTTGCAGCTGTTCCGGGGTCAGGCGGGTCATTGTTACAGTCCAGGGATGGCGGCGACGCTCTCGACCAGCAGGGCCGCGAACAGCGCCATCAGATACAGGATCGAGAAGGCGAACAGGTTGCGTGCCGGTTTGGCCTCCACGCGAACATCATACAATGCGGCCTCTCGTCCCACGGCCTCGGCCTTGTCGGGCTGGTCGCCGGCCCGGCTGCGCCACAGGCGGGCGGCGAGAAGCAGAAAGGCGAGACCGCCGACGATGGACACCGTCAGATAGACCGGGCCGCCCATGCCGGTGAAGCCGGGGGCGATGGCCACGGGGACCAGCACCAGGCTGTAGAGCAGGATCTGGAGCCTCGTGCTTTTTGCGCCGCGCGCCACCGGCATCATCGGAATGCCGGCCCGGGCGTAGTCGCCGGCCGAATAGAGGGCCAGCGCCCAGCTGTGCGGCGGGGTCCAGAGGAAGATGATGGCGAACAGCAGCCAGGCCTGCCAGGGAGCGTCGCCGGTCGCCGCGGCCCAGCCGATCACCGGCGGGAAGGCCCCGGCCGCGCCGCCGATGACGATGTTCTGCGGCGTCCGGCGCTTCAGCAGCACGGTGTAGAGGACGGCATAGTAGAGGATGGTCATCAGCAGCAGGCCGCCCGCCAGCCAGTTGGTGGTCATCCCCAGCAGTATGACCGAGAAGATCGACAGGATGACGCCGAAGGTCATGGCGTCGTTCCGCCTGACCCGGCCGGCTGCGACCGGACGGCCGCGGGTGCGGCGCATCAGGGAATCAATCTCGCCTTCCAGCGCCATGTTCAGGGCCCCGGCCGCGCCGGCGCCGACGGCGATACACAGGATGGCGATGGCCGACGACAGCCAGTCGAGGTCGCCGCCCGCCACGACCAGTCCGGTCACCGCGGTGAAGATCACCAGCGACATGACGCGCGGCTTCAGCAACTGGAAGAAGTCTTCCGGCTGGGCCATCGAGACGGCGGGAGAGGCCTGGGTCGCGGGTTCGGTCATGGATCTCTTCGGCGCCCGTTCAGCGCCCGGCGCGGCGGCGCACTCTATAAACTCCGAAGGCCGCCCTTTCGATCTGAAAGAGCGGCCCCCGTCGCATCTGGCCCGGATCGGACCGGTCTAGTGATCGTCCTTCTTGACCACCGGCAGTTCGTTGAACTGGTGGTGCGGCGGCGGCGAGGACAGGGTCCACTCCAGCGTCGTGGCGCCCTCGCCCCAGGGGTTGGCGACGCCCGGACGACGACGGATGGCGGCCTCGAGCAGCATGACCAGGAAGACCAGCACCGCGACAGCGGTGATGACGTAGCCGACCGAGGAGACATAGTTCCAGTAGGCGTAGCCTTCCGAATAGTCGACGTAGCGGCGCGGCATGCCCTGCAGTCCGAGGAAATGCTGCGGGAAGAAGACGATGTTCACGCCGATGAACATCAACCAGAAATGGGCCACGCCGAGGAACTCGTTGTACTTCACGCCGAACATCTTCTCGAACCAGTAGTAGAAGCCCGCGAAGATGGCGAAGACGGCGCCCAGCGACAGCACATAGTGGAAGTGGGCCACGACGTAATAGGTGTCGTGCAGGCTGTAATCGATGCCCGCATTGGCCAGGACGACGCCGGTCACGCCGCCGACGGTGAACAGGAAGATGAAGCCGATGGCCCAGAGCATGGGCGTCTTGAAGCTGATGGAGCCGCCCCACATGGTGGCGATCCAGCTGAAGATCTTCACCCCCGTGGGCACGGCGATGATCATCGTCGCAGCGATGAAATAGGCGCGCAGGTTCACGCTCATGCCCACCGTGTACATGTGGTGCGCCCAGACGATGAAGCCGACGAAGCCGATGGCGACCATGGCGTAGGCCATGGCGAGGTAGCCGAAGATGGGCTTCTTCGAGAAGGTCGAGACGATGTGGCTGATGATGCCGAAGCCCGGCAGGATCAGGATGTAGACCTCGGGGTGGCCGAAGAACCAGAACAGGTGCTGGAACATCACCGGGTCGCCGCCGCCGGCCGGGTCGAAGAACGACGTGCCGAAGTTACGGTCGGTCAGAAGCATGGTGATGGCGCCGGCCAGGACGGGCAGCGACAGGAGCAGCAGGAAGGCGGTGATCAGCACCGACCAGGCGAACAGCGGCATCCGGTGCAGGGTCATGCCCGGGGCGCGCATGTTGAAGATGGTGGTGATGAAGTTGATCGCGCCGAGGATCGAGCTGGCGCCCGCCACGTGCAGCGAGAAGATCGCCAGGTCCATCGCCGGGCCGGTGTGGCCGCTGGTGGAGAGCGGCGGGTAGATGGTCCAGCCGCCGCCGAAGCCCTGACCGGGCCCGCCGTCGACGAACATCGAGATCGCCAGCAGCACGAAGGCGGCCACGAGGAGCCAGAACGAGACGTTGTTCATGCGCGGGAAGGCCATGTCCGGCGCGCCGATCATGATCGGTACGAACCAGTTGCCGAAGCCGCCGATCATCGCCGGCATGACCATGAAGAAGATCATGATCAGGGCGTGCGCCGTGACGGTGACGTTATAGCCGTGCTTCGAGGCCTCGACGATGCCCAGCTGCTCGATCAGGCCGCCTTCGACAAAATACTGGATCCCGGGTTCCGCCAGCTCGAGACGGATCAGGCCGGACAGCACGCCCCCGAACAGGCCCGCGAAGATCGCGAACACCAGATAGAGGGTGCCGATGTCCTTGTGGTTGGTCGACAGGAACCAGCGGGTGAAGAAGCCCGGCTTGTGGTCGTGATGCCCGTCGTGATCGTGGGCAAGGTTCTCGGTTGCGGTGGCCATAGCTGTGGGGGCTCTCGCGGTTCGTTACTGGGCGGCCGGCGCGACGGCGGGAGCCGTGGCGGGGGCAGCGGGTTGGGCAGGGGCGTCGGCGGCGGTCGCGGACGCGGCGTCGGCGGCGGTGGGGGCTCCGGTCGTGCCGGCGGCGACCTGGGCGGCAGTGCCGCCCGGGGCCTGTTCCGGCGTGCGCGGGGTCATCGATCCGCCTTTGGAGGCGACCCAGGCTTCGAACTCGCCCTGGGTGACGACATTGATCTGGATCGGCATGAAGGCGTGATCCGTGCCGCACAGTTCGGAACACTGGCCGTAGAAGACGCCGGTGCGGTCCGCGCGGAACCAGGTCTCGTTGACCCGGCCGGGGATGGCGTCGGTCTTGAGGCCGAAGGCCGGCAGGGCGAAGGAGTGGATCACGTCCGAGGCGGTGATGAGGACCCGCACGGTCTTGCCGACCGGCACGACGATCGGCTCGTCAGCGGCGAGGCGATAGAGGGCGCTCGGCATGCCGCGCGAGGCCACTTCATCCTCCGGCAGCATGTTGGAAATGTATTCGGGAATGCCCTGGTCCGGATACTCATAGCTCCAGTTCCACTGGTTGCCCGTGGCCTTCACTGTCAGGTCGGGCGTCGGCATGTCGTGATAGGAGAACAGCAGGCGGAACGAGAACAGCGAGATGAAGACCAGGATCAGCACCGGCAGGACGGTCCAGATCACCTCGACCAGGGTGTTGTGGCTCCATTTGGCCGGAACCGGATTGCGCTTCTTGTTGTAGCGAATGACGATCCAGATCAGCAGCCCCAGCACCAGCAGGGTGATGAAGGTGATGATCGGCATCAGGATGACGTCGTGGAAGAAGGTCGCCTCGACCTTCAGCGGCGAGGCCGAGGGCTGCAGCCCAAGATCGCCGTCGGTCGGCTGGCCGACCAGCGGCCGCGCCAACGACGGTGTGGCGGAGAAGACGGCCAGGCACAGGGCGGTGAAACCACCGCCGACGATCGCCCGGGCCCGCGTGCCCATCCCCATTCGAGACATCCTCATAAAACCATTTCGCCGCAAACATTTGCGAATTGATCGCAAACACTCGCCGGAACCTTTCGGTCCGCGGCGGTAGTTGGCGGCGTCTCTATCGCCCCCTCTGGCGCTTGCCAAGCGATTGCCGCCGGTTTGAACGCCGCAGGACATTCCGTCGCTGGATTAATTCGCCGTCATGTTATGACAGCTACCTTGCGTAACCAGATACCTTGCGATACGTCATCGCCATCACAAGGAGGCCTGCGGTGCCTGAAACCATCGAGATACAGCTGAAGAAGGGGGTGCTGACGCTCTGCGTCCTGGCCCTGCTGAACCGGCGCGACAGCTACGCCTATGAAATCGCCTCCACCCTGTCCGACGCGATCGATATGGGCGAGGGCACGATCTATCCGCTGATGCGCCGGATGCAGTCCGACGGTCAGGTGGAGACCTATCTGGTCGAATCGGCGTCCGGCCCCTCGCGCAAATACTATCGCCTGACCGACGGCGGGCGCCGGGCGCTCGACGCCCAGACGACCGAGTGGCGCGCCTTCGCCCGCGCGGTCGAATCCATCCTGGACGCGCCGGCACAGCCCGCACCGGTCCAGGTCACAGAAGACGAGACTGTCGAAAGGGGAGCTGAACAATGACGCGCGCCGAATTCATGGGCCGGCTGAGGCGGGGACTGGTGGGCATGCCCGCCGCCGCCGCCGACGACATCGCCGCCGACTACGAGACCCATTTCCAGGACGGCGCCGCGGACGGACGTTCCGAATCCGAGGTTGCGGCCGCGCTCGGCGATCCCGATCGTCTGGCCCGCGAACTGCGCGCCGAGGCCGGGGCCCAGCGCTGGCATCAGGAGAAGAACCCGTCGGCCGCCGCCGCCGCCGTGTTCGCGGTGCTGGGACTGGGGGCGATCGACCTGCTGATCCTGCTGCCCATTTTCATGAGCGTGGTCGGCGTCCTGTTCGGCTTCTTCATGGCCGCCATCGGCGTATTCGTCGGCGGCGGAGTGGTGATGATCGCCGGTCCCTTCGCCGGATTTCCGGGGGGCGTGGCCACAGCGGTGCTCGGCGGCCTCGGCCTGATGGCGGGAGCCACGGCGCTCGGCGCCCTGACGGCGATCGCCACCATCCTGCTGGTCAACGCGACCATCTGGTTCGCCCGTCTTCACTATCGGCTGCTGAAGCCTGCGCTCGGGGAACAGACCCCCGCCGACAGCAAGATCTGAGGAGGAAAACGTCATGATCCGCACGCTTCTCATCATCACCGGCGCGAGCCTCGTACTCTGCATCGCCGCCCTGTCCGGGGCCGCCGCCATCGGCGGCAATGACCTGGCCCGCAATGGCTGGGAGTGGACCTTCCGCGACGCCGACAGAACCGAGACGATCACGTTCCAGCGCGGCGATGACGGTCCGGCCGTGACCCGCAACCTGGCCTGGACCGGCGGCGATCGGCTGACCGTCGAGATCCCCGGCGACGTGATCTATGTGCAGGGGGACACGCCCTCGGTCGTGGTCACCGGCCAGAAATCGATGGTCGACCGCGTCAGCCTGGTCAACGGCCGGCTGGGCCGGGACGGGGACGATGACGGCAGAGACTATGTCGTGTTCGGCTGGAGCAACCATGATCGGCTCAGGGTCGTCATAACCGCGCCGTCGGTGACGCGCTTCGATCTCGAGAGTTCGGCCGACCTGTCGATCCGGAACTATGATCAGCCGACGTTCGCGCTGAATGTTTCGGGCTCGGGGGATGTCGACGCCGCCGGCCAGACCCAATCGGCGACGATCGAGGTCAGCGGGTCCGGCGATTCGGACCTGTCGGCACTGCGTGTGACCGACGCCAGGATCGAGGTCTCCGGATCGGGCGACCTGCGGGTCGCCCCAACCGGTCGGGCGGATATCGCGATCTCGGGCTCGGGAGACGTGGAGCTCACAGCCCGGCCCGTGACGGTGAACCAGAACATTTCCGGGTCAGGAGATGTCGATCTGAGGAACTGAGCCGCAGGAAACGACAGCCAGGCGCCGCGACCGGGAGGTCGCGGTTTTCGCGGCCTCCGTCCGACTTTGCGCCGGGACAGGCCGGGGTTCCGACACATTTCACCTGCGGGGCCATGACGACGCCCCGATCTCTCCCTATCTTCCCGACATGACCGTGCATCTATCGCCTCCCGCCATTCTCGACAGCGCCGACCTCGGCGCCGACGAAGCCCTCTCCATCCTGCAGGGGGCGCTCGCGGGCGCGGACGACGGCGAACTGTTCCTCGAACGGTCCGAGCTCGAATCGCTGGTCTTCGATGACGGACGGCTCAAGTCCGCCGCCTATGATGCGTCGGGCGGCTTCGGCCTGCGGGTGGTGGCGGGCGAGACTGCCGGCTACGCCCACGCCAATGAGATCAGCGGCCCCGCCCTGCGCCGCGCCGCCGACAGCGCCGCCCTCGCCAAGTCCGGCCATGCCGGAACCACGGCCGAGGCCCCGCGCGCCACGAACCAGAAGCTGTACGAGGCCGTCGATCCCCTCGCCTCGCCGGCCTTCTCCGACAAGATCGCCCTGCTGGCCGAGATCGACGCCTGGGCCCGGGCCCGCGATCCGCGGGTCGTCCAGGTTTCGGCCTCCCTCGTCGGCGAGCGCCGCCATATCGAGATCCTGCGCGGCGACGGTCGCCGCGTCGACGACATCCGTCCGCTGGTCCGGCTCAATGTCTCGATCACCGTCGAGAAGGACGGCAGGCGCGAGAGCGCCTCTTCCGGCGCCGGCGGCCGCGCCGGGTTCGAGACCTGGATCGCGCCCGAGCGCTGGCAGTGGCAGGTCGATGAGGCCCTGCGCCAGGCCCTGGTGAATCTGGAGGCGGTCGACTGTCCGGCCGGGGAGATGGATGTGGTGCTCGGGGCCGGCTGGCCCGGCGTGCTGCTGCACGAGGCTATCGGCCATGGGTTCGAGGGGGATTTCCACCGCAAGGGCTCGTCGGTCTTCTCGGGCATGATGGGCAAGCGGGTGGCCGCGCCCGGCGTGACTGTGGTCGACGACGGTTCGATCGCCGGACGCCGGGGGTCGCTGTCGGTCGATGACGAGGGCACGCCGACCTCGCGCACAGTGCTGATCGAGGACGGGATCATGGTCGGGCTGATGCACGACCGACTGTCGGCGCGGCAGCTGGGCGCCCGGGCCACCGGCAACGGACGCCGCCAGTCCTTCGCCCACATGCCCATGCCGCGCATGACCAACACCTTCATGGAAGGCGGCAAGGACAGCCGCGCCGACATGATCGCCTCGACCAAACGCGGCCTCTACGCGGCCAATTTCGGCGGCGGCCAGGTCGATATCACCAACGGCAAATTCGTCTTCCAGTGCACCGAGGCCTATCTCATCGAGGACGGGAAGATCACCGCCCCGGTGCGCGGCGCGACCCTGATCGGCGACGGGGCGACGGCGTTGCAGAACGTCAGCATGATCGGCGACGACTTCGCCTTCGACCCCGGCGTTGGCGTCTGCGGCAAGGGCGGCCAGGGCGTGCCGGTCGGCATCGGCCAGCCCAGCCTGAAGATCGGCGGCCTGACGGTGGGCGGGACGGCGGTCTAGGGCGCCGGCTTCCAGTCGGGGCCGACCACCTCGAACCCCCGCGCCTCAAGGCCGTCCAGCACGCCGCCCTTTTCGGCCAGCAGCCGGATCGGGGCGACCCCCATGGTGACGCCCGGCGAGATCATGGCTGTCTCGATCGCCGCCGCCCATTGTTGCCTCAGCTGCGGCGCGATCTCGGGATCGCCCCACGGCCAGCACTGGTTCAACGCCTCGTCGATGGGCGAGGCGACGACGTCGGCGACCCTCAGGGCGCGCCAGTCCTCGGCCCGTTCGCGGGCGGCGTCCGGCCCGACCTCGGCCGCGGCGATGGCCGCCTCGACGCAGGGCAGATGGGCCGACTGCGGCGCGGCGATCAGACTGTCGATGACCTCGTCGCCGCGCACCGTGCCGACAGGCCGCACCTCCACGCGGGCGCGGCGCGCGGCGCGCCGGATCACGTCGGTGGCGTCCTCGCCGCCGCGTCGGCCCGTAAAGCCGGCCCTGTCGCGCATCAGGTCGAAGCTGAGAAACAGCAGACTCTTGCGACGCCAGCCCTGATTACGCTCGCCGGCCATCACCGTCTCGAGCCGCCCCTGCCATTCGGGGCTCAGATAGTCAGCGCTGGTCTGGTCTCCCGGCAGGAGGCCGATGGTGCGGGCGCGCCAGATCACGCGGAACAGATCGGCGATCGAGGCCCGGCCTTCCTGCGGGAACAGGATCTGGTCCGACCGCGCCGCGGCTGCCTCGAGCTCCTGGGGCCGCCACGAAAGATCACGCGGAATGCCGGTGATGGCGCCGACCAGAATCAGAGTGCTTTCGCCGCTGACGACCGTCCACATCGGCGCACCCGAACGGCGGGCCTGAACCACCACATCATCCAACTGCACCGGCGGAGCCGGGTCAGGAGTCTGGGCATGGACCCCCGACACTCCGCCGGACACGAGGGCAAGCGCAGCAGCAACAAAGAGAAAAGACCTCATGCCTGTACACTCCCTATCCGATCGATAACAGTAATCGTTGGACCATTTCTGAACACATTGATGACAATGCGGTAATATTTCACAGATTTAATCCACCTGTACGTCTTGTAACTGGAGAGAACCGCGACAGGACGCCACACCTTCGTCACACGACGAGGGGAATCCTGCAATGACCAAGACCATCCTGATGGCGACAAGCGCGCTGCTTCTGACATGCGGTGCGGCCATGGCCCAGACGCAGCCGCCGGCGCCCCAGGCCGACGCCGCCCAACCGGGCATACTGGTCTTTACACCGGACTTCTTCGCCGACCAGCGCCCGAACACGGCCCTCGACATGGTCAATCGCGTGCCCGGGTTTGGCGTCGTCGACGGCGACGGCAGCCGCGGTTTCGAAGGCTCGGTCGGCAACGTCCTGGTCAATGGCGCGCGCCCCGCTTCCAAGAACGACACCGGCTCGGCGGTCCTGTCCCGGACCCTCACGGCCCAGGTCGAGCGGATCGAACTGATCCGCGGCGGCGCGCCCGGCATCGACATGCAGGGCTTTCCCGTCGTCGTGAATGTGATCACCCGGAGCGAGTCCAGCCGCCAGTCGATCCTGAGCTGGAACGCCACCCTGTTCGACGGCGGCCAGGACGTCTTCGGCGGCTCGTACCAGTTCACGGCCAAACAGGGTCAAACCACCTGGGGTGTGACCCTGAGCGACGGAATATCGATGAGCGATTCCAACGGCGTCGGCACAGTGGTTCGCCGCGACCCGGCCGGGGCCGTCGTCCGGACCGAGGACATCTACACCGACGGCTACGGCGGCGGGACATCCGCCCGCGGCAATTTCGCCACCCCCCTGTTCGGCGGCAAGATCGACCTGACGGCGCGCTACGGGGTCAATGATTTTCACAACATCACCCTGCAGACGTCGCCAACCGTGCGACGCGAGAACCTGTTCGACAACAAGGGTTCGGGCGGTGAGTTCGGAGCCGTCTACAGTCGCCCGCTTACCGAACGCCTGAAACTGGAGACGCGGTTCATTCACCAGTTCAACAGTTTCGAAGGCATTTCGACGGGGCGGACCCGGACCGACGGCGTCGACAGTCCGGAACAGCGGTTCGTCGGAGAGGGCGATTCCTCGGAAACCATTCTGCGCGGCCTCGTGCGGTTCGAGCGCTCGCCCGACCTGACCTTCGAAGGCGGCGGCGAGGTCGCCTACAATATGCTGGATACCCGACAGGCCTTCTCCGTCGGCGGGGCCCCCGTGCCGCTGCCCTCGGCCACGGTTCTCGTCGAGGAGTGGCGCGGCGAACTGTTCGGCAAGAGCACCTGGCGCGTCCGGCCCGACCTGACGCTGGAGGGCGGGCTGCGTCTGGAGGGTTCGACCCTCACCCAGTCGGGCGACGCCGAACAGGAGAAGAGCTTCTTCTTCGCCAAGCCGCGGTTCCAGGCGACCTGGACGCCGATGGCCGACAACCAGTTCCGCTTCCGCTTCGAACGGGAGCTGGGCCAGCTGGATTTCGGCGACTTCGCCGCCTCGGCAGACCTCGTCGACGACAACGTCCAGGGCGGCAATGTCGATCTGGAACCCGAACAGCGCTGGATCACCGAACTGACCTATGAGCGCCGCTTCTGGAAGGACGGCATCGTCAGCATCGGCCTGCGACACGACGAGATCGTCGACGCCATCGACATCATCCCCCTCGACATGGGCCTGTCGGCGGTCGGCAACATTGGCGACGGGACGCTGGACCAGCTGGCCGTGAACATCCTCGTGCCGATGGACAAGGTCGGCTTCACCGGCGGGCGGCTGGGCTTCCGCAACACCTGGAACCACACCGAGGTCACCGATCCGACCACGGGGGAAACCCGAGCCATCTCAGGGGTCCGCCCCTCGCAGCCGGTCTTCACCATCGCCCAGGACATCACCTCCTGGAAGCTGCAGTGGGGCGGGGCCTGGATCGCCAACCTCCAGCAGACCAGGTTCGATCCCGACCAGACCAACGGCTTCCGGGGCTCTGACTATTTCGAGGTCTGGGCCGAGTACAAGCCGACCCCGACACTCTCGCTTCGGGCCCAGATCAACCTCTGGGACGATTTCGCGGTCGAGCGCACCGTCTATGCTGACCGGACCCCGGCCCGGCCGATCGCCCTGGTCGAGAACCGCTACATCGATCCGCGCACCTTCGTGTCGTTCCGGCTGCGCAAAACCCTCTAGGCCACACGACCGCCCCAAGCCTGTCCGGGATTTAATCCACCGGTCATGTCCGGGGCGGTAGACGGCGCCGTTCGCCGGGAGTCGTCCCGCCCGACCGGGAGAAGGATGGATGACGAAAGCGATCTGGCTGGCAGGAGCCGCCGCTTGTGCGCTGGGCGGTACGGCCCAGGCCCAGATGGCCACGCCCGAGGTCGCCTCGGCCGTCAGCGCCGCGCGGCAGGCCGTGCTGGTGTTCGAACCGGCCTTCTTCGCGGACGCCCGGCCGGATACGGCGCGGGACATGATCGCCCGCCTGCCGGGCTTCGCCTTCGAGTCCGGCGACAGCGGCACGCGCGGGCTGGCCGGAACGGCCGGCAATGTGCTCATCGACGGCCGCCGGCCCTCGACCAAGAGCGACGGTCTCGACCGGATTCTGAGTCGCATCTCGGCCGCGGGGGTGGCCCGTATCGAACTGATCCGGGGCGGCGCGCCCGGCATCGACATGCAGGGGCGGTCGGTGGTGGCCAATGTCGTGCTGATCCGCACCGTCACCACCGAGCGGGTGGTTGAGGCCAACACCTATCTCTACTCGGACGGCTACATCGGGCCCGTGGTCTCGGCCCGCTGGTCGCGCCGCGAGAGCGACGACCAGATTGAGGGGGCGATCAGCGCCTTCACCGACCGGAGCGACGGCACCTCGGACGGATATCGCCGCCGCCATGATGCGGACGGCAATCTGATCCAGGACGCCGACCTCGCGCTTTGGGACCGTATCCGCAATGTGCGGGCCACCGGCGCCGTCCAGCGTCGCCTCACCGGCGGCCTGTTGCGGGTAAACGGCCTGCTGAGCTGGTTCGGCAATGAAAACGCCCAGGACCTGCTGGTCCGCTCGGGGGCAGGTGTCGACAGCTTGAGTGAAGAGCAGTCGGATGAGGTCAGCAGCGAACTGGGCGCCAACTGGACCCGGGACCTGGGCCCGCGCACGGGCCTTGAAGTCATCGGGCTGCAGCGCTGGTCCACCCGTGACTACATCGGCGTTTCGGAAAGCAGCGGTGAAAGCTCCACCTTCACCGCCGACTCGTCTTCCGGAGAATCGATCGGCCGCGCCATCCTGCGCTTCCGCCCTGACGACCGCTGGGCCTTCGAGACCGGCGGCGAGGTGGCGTACAACTTCCTCGACAGCGCCACCGCCTTTGCCGAGAACGGCGTGGCGATACCCCTGCCGTCGTCCGCGATCAGGGTCGAGGAGTTGCGCGGCGAGGCCTTCGGCCAGGTTACCTGGCGGCCCGACCCCACCCTGACGATAGAGGGCGGTCTGCGCGTCGAGGTGTCGGAGATCAGCCAGACGGGCGACAGCGACCTGACCAAGTCCTTCGTCTATCCCAAGCCGCGGCTGCAGGCGACCTGGACCCCCCGGGCCGGGCACCAGGTCCGGGTCCGGGCGGAGCGCGAGGTCGGCCAGCTGAATTTCGGCGATTTCGTCGCCTCGGCCGATATCGACCTCGGTCAGGTCGAGGGCGGCAATCCCGATCTGGAGCCGCAGAAGGTCACGGTCCTGGAAGCCGTCTACGAGCGCCGCTTCTGGGACGAGGGGGCCCTCGAGCTGACTGCGTCCTACGCCGAGTACGAGGATGTGGTGGACATCATTCCCCTGACCGGGGGCTTTGACGCGGTCGGCAACATCGGCGACGGCACGGCCGCATTTTTCCAGGCGCGGCTGACGCTGCCGACCGACCGGCTGGGCGCGCCCAACGGCCGGCTGCAGACGCGCGCGAGCTGGTCCGACACCTCCGTCAGCGATCCGCTCACGGGCGAGGATCGCCGCTTCAGGGGGGACCAGGCCTTCGGCTGCGGAATCGAGTTCAACCAGGATCTGATGGGCGGCCGCTGGTCCTGGGGGTTTGAGCACGACTGCAACGTCGACAGGGGCCGCGCCTTCCGCGTGCGCGAGGTGCGGACCTTCTACGAGGAGCCCGAATTCGAACTCTACGGCCAGTGGAAGCCGCGGCCGGACCTGACCGTCCGGGTCGACCTGAACAACATTACCAGCCGCAGACAGGGCTCTGACCGTGAGATCTACGCCGGGCCGCGGGACACGGCGCCGCTGGCCTTCCGCGAGGTGCGGCGGACCTGGCGGGATCCCTTCCTGCTCATCCAGATTCGAAAGACTCTCTGAAACCGACGGGCCTGAAGACGGCAAAAAGGGCGGAGCCGCGAGGCTCCGCCCTTTCTGTATTCAGCCTCCGGCCTCGTCAGTGAACGCCGGCCATGCCCTTTTTCAGGACCGGCGACAGGACCAGAAGCAGGACGCCGACGCCGACCCCGACCCAGCCGATGGTGCCGAAGATGGAGCCATAGGTCTCCAGCGCCAGCGCCGGGTTGGTCACCACGCCCGCAACCGTATCGGTCGCGGTCGCCTTGGCGATCTGACCGGCCACGATGTGCGCCACCGAACTGGACAGGAACCAGACCCCCATCATCATGCCGACGACGCGATCCACCGACAGTTTGGTGATCATCGACAGTCCGACGGGCGACAGGCACAGCTCGCCGATCGTGTGCAGCAGATAGGTCAGGAACAGGAACATCAGCGGCACCCGGAAATCGACTCCGGCCTGGGTCGCCGCGGCCCATGACAGCAGCAGGAAGCCTGCACCGACGAAGACAAGGCCAAAGGAGAATTTGACCGGGGTCGAGGGCTCGATCTTCCGCTTGGCCATCCAGACCCAAAGGGCCGCCATAACCGGTCCCAGAACCACGATGATGCCCGGGTTGAAGAACTGGGTCTGGCCAACGTTCAGCCAGCTCGGCATCTGGGTCGACTGGTCGGCGAACAGGGTCAGGGATGAACCCGCCTGTTCGAACAGCGCCCAGAACAGCACCGAAAAGAAGATCAGGACCTGCGCCACCAGCATCCGCGAGCGCTCGGCCCCCTTCAGCTTGATGACCGTATAGCCGACGACGACGGCGAAGATCACACCCGCCAGAACCGGCAGGGCCGCCTCGATGATGGCGTGGCGCTGCATCAGCAGCCAGACCGGCAGGACCGCAATCAGGCCGCCGATCCAGAAGATCGCCTCGAAGGGCAGACCCAGGAACGACTTGCGGCTGAGGCGTTCGGGCTCGGGCGGCGCGCCCCGCCCTTCCAGCCAGCTCTGGCCGAGGACGAAGGTCGCCAGGCCGAACACCATGCCGATGCCCGCGAGACCGAAGCCATAGGCCCAGCCATAGGCGATCCCCAGTCCGGCGCAGAACAGGGTCGCAAGCACGGCCCCGAGGTTGATGCCGACGTAGAACAGGGTGAAGCCGCCGTCGCGACGCGGATCATTCTCGTCGTACAGATCCCCCACGACGGTCGAGATATTGGCCTTCAGGAAGCCGACCCCGACGATGATCAGGGACAGGGCGAGGAACAGCAGCGGCTCGGTCTGCAGATCCCGCTCAACGCGGGTCGTGTATCCGTCCGATGCGACCTGGGTCGGGAAGCCGGCGGCGGTCGCCGCCTGGACGCCTGAACCCGCGGGCTGGCCCTCGACATCGACCACATTGACGCCTTCCGCCGAAATGGCGATCGGCACACGGCCGCCTTCGGTGGCGATGAACAGCTGGCGGTCGGTGTCGCGGCCTTCGACCTCGATGGCGTATTCACTGCCGCCGACGGTCAGGAACTCCTGCCCCCCCCGGCCTTCGAAGGCCATGGTGAAGTGGCCCGCGACCAGCAGCACAGCGCCGATGATCACGGCCTTGCGCGATCCCAGATATTTGTCGGCCAGCATGCCGCCGACCACCGGCATCAGATAGACCAGCGCGCCATAGGCGGCGTAAATTCCCTGCGCCTCGGCCGGCCCGAACAGGAAATGCTGGGTCAGATAAAGGACCAGCAGGGCCCGCATGCCGTAGTAGGAAAATCGCTCCCACATCTCGGTCAGGAACAGGATCACCAGCCCTCGCGGGTGCCCCAGAAACGTCTTGCGAGGCGCCATCGCGCCTCCCCCATCCGTCGCACTCAACGGCCTACTCCCAAATGCAGCGCCCCACCTGACGCGCGGTGGCGCATAAGCAGCACGCGGACGAAGACCGGACAAGTGGCAAGGTTAAATTGACTGCGAGGTGGCGCTAGCAGGGGGCCCGAGGTTCAGGCCTCGACGAGATCGAGCCGACGCTCGATCCGTTCCAGCCGCACGCCGAAATGGTCCATTCGCCGGTTTACCGACACGAAGTTCTCCTCGATCGAGGTCATGCGCACCTTGATGTGGTGCATGTCTTCCTTGATGTTGGCCATGTCGGTCTCGAGACGTCCAAGCTGCGCCTGGATTTTCTGAAGCACCGGAACGACGATGTCGGTCACCTCTGACATGATGCGAACATAGCGTGAAAACGGAGACTCGCCAATGACCCGCTGGTTTGCAGCCTTGGCCTTCGCGGCCTTGTTAGCCACGCCCGCCGCAGCCCAGGAAGCGCCGCGCTGGTCGTTCGCCATCCATGGCGGCGCCGGGGTGATCGAGCGGGACAGTCTGACGCCCGAACAGGACGCCGCCTACCGCGCCGCCCTCCATCGCGCGCTGGATGCCGGGTCGGCGGTGCTGGCCGGCGGCGGCTCGGCGCTTGATGCGATCCAGGCCGCGATCGAACTGATGGAGGACGACCCGCTGTTCAACGCCGGGCGCGGGGCAGTCTTCACCGCCGCCGGCCGCAACGAGCTGGACGCCGCGGTGATGGACGGCTCGGACCTGACCGCCGGCGCCGTGGCCGGCCTGACCACCACCCGCCATCCGATCGCCGCCGCCCGGGCGGTGATGGAACAGTCGCCCCACGTCATGCTGATCGGCGAGGGCGCCGACAGGTTTGCCGCCTCGGTCGGGCTGGAGCAGGTCGACCCGGCCTTCTTCTTCACCGAGCGCCGCTGGCGCGGGCTGGAATCGGCCCTGAGGGCGCAGAGCCTGCCGATTCCGGCGCGGCCCGCCGGGACGCCCGGGCCGATGGCGGAGAGTGCGCTGCCCGCCCCGCCACTGAACGAGCGGAAATTCGGCACGGTCGGCGCCGTGGCGCTGGACAGCGAGGGGCGGCTCGCGGCCGGCACCTCGACAGGCGGCATGACGGCCAAGCGCTGGGGGCGGGTCGGCGATGTGCCGGTGATCGGGGCGGGGACCTATGCTTCGAACCGCGAGGGCTGTGCGGTTTCCGCGACCGGGGACGGCGAGTTCTACATTCGAGCCAGCGTGGCGCGCGATATCTGCGCGCGCATCGCCGGGGGCGCGACCGCCCAGGCCGCGGGCCAGGCCGAGGTCGATGAGGCGCTTTCGCTGGGCGGTTCCGGCGGCGTCGTCGTCATGGATCTGCAGGGGCGGCCGAGCTTCGCCATGACCAGTTCGGGAATGTACCGCGGCGCTGTCTCTGACGCTGCCGCGGCCGGCGTCGCCATCTATGGCGACGAGGACCTGCGCCCTTGACCGGCCGCGACACGCCCGGCGTCATCGCCCCGCCGCCGCTGATCTATCTCGGCTTCCTGCTGGCCGGCTGGGGTCTGGCCGAGCTCGGGGCCCGGCCGGAGGCGGTGGAGGCGGGCTTCGGCTGGCTGGCCGCCGGCTTCGACCTGCCGGTCGAGGTCCGCCGCGGCGGGGCCCTGGCCCTGATCGTCACGGGCCTGGTGCTGGACGGCGCCGCGGCGGGCATGTTCCGCCGGCGGGGCACGGCGGTCGAGCCGTGGAAGCCGTCGACCGCCCTGATCACCGACGGCCTCTATCGCTTCAGCCGCAATCCGATCTACCTCGGCTTCGCCATCACCTATGTGGGCTTCGCCATCGCCATGGACAGCTGGGTCGTCCTGCTGTTGCTGCTGCCCTGTCTGGCCGTGGTCGACCGGTTGGTGATCCAGCGCGAGGAACGCTATCTCGCGGCCAAATTCGGGGCCGACTACGACGCCTATCGGGGGAAGGTGCGGCGTTGGCTGTGACCGACGACGAACTCTCCGCCATGGCCATCGAGGAGCTGGACGTCGCCTGCGCCCTGCCCTGGCCCGATATGCGCAAGATCACGCCCTGGGGCGACAGTTTCACCGGCTTCGCCCCCTCGGGCCGGGAGGTCGAGATCGAGCGGCGCTATCTGTGGGCCCATGCGCCCGAGGGGTCGGTCGCCGTCGAGGTCGAGGTTCGCGATCCGGGGGCCCGGACCGGAGCCGAGGCCAAGGCGCTGATCACCCCGCCCCGCTGAGGCTCGCCTCTGGCGGGAAATCACCCGGCCGTTAACCTTTCCCGTTGCCAAGCGTCGCCGTGGAGGCAAGATGCGCCGGCCGGTTCACGGGCCTGAAGGGGAAGCAGCATGTCCTACGACGCCGACTTCGCCTCCGCGGACCCCGCCAATGCGCCGCTCGACCCGATCATCATGATCGGCGCGGAGCCGATGTTCTGGGCGGCCATTCTGCTGCTCGTCGCGGCGGCCCTGATTGTTGGCTATCTCGTCGGCGCCCACTGGCAAGGCCGGCGCGGCGACGCCGCCCAGGCTATCTGGAACGCCATCCATGATGCGGCGCAGTCCGCCATGGGGGCCGACGACAACGCCCTGAAGGGAAAGGCTGAAGCCTTGCAAAAGGTAGTCGGGGACCGTTTGGGCAAGACCTTGAAACTCGCCAAGGGGCTGTCGGGGCAGGTCAAGAAGCTGGACGAGGCACTCGCGGGCCGGGGTCCGGCGCATCCCGGCAGCGGACACGGCGCCAGCCCGGCGTCCGGTCACGGTCCGGACGGTAGCCGTGGAGAGCCTGCCGCTGCGCCTGCAGGCGGCGGTGGGGGTGGAGGGGGCGGCGCGGCCACCGCCAACATCACTATCGTCACGGGAGCGGCGGCCGAGCCGGCGCATGTCTCCACCAGCGGGCACGGACCCGTCCACGACCCCAAGGCGCTGCGGGACCTTACCCAACGCGAACAGACCGACGCGCTGCGTCTGGCGGTCGCCGCCTTCAACGAGCACTGGCGGCACGAAACCGCCCGCGTTCGGGAACTGCGCGAGGCCCACGCTGAACTGTCCAACCCGGGAGCGCCCAGCCACGGCGCCAGATCCGGCCACGGCAAGGTTCACGGAACCAGCGCGACACATTGACGACAGTCGGGAGTTTCCCGCTCCGGAGAAACGGCCTAAGCCTTGAGGCATGAAACTCGCCTCGCTCAAGCACGGCCGTGACGGTCGCCTCGTCCTCGTCTCCAACGACCTCGCCTGGTTCACGGACGCCTTTCTGATCGCCCCGACGCTGCAGGCGGCGCTCGACGACTGGGACCGGCTGGAGCCCGATCTGCGCGCCCTGGCGGAAAGCTTGGAACACGGCGGCGTGCCGCGCGGGCGCTTTCACGAGCGCGAGGCCGAGGCGCCCCTGCCGCGCGCCTATCAGTGGGCCGACGGCTCGGCCTATGTGAACCACGTCGCCCTGGTGCGGCAGGCGCGCGGCGCCGAGATGCCGGACAGCTTCTGGACTGACCCCCTGATGTACCAGGGCGGGTCAGACGGCTTTCTTCCTCCGCGCGGTCCGATCCCGCTGGCCGACGAAAGCTGGGGCTGCGACCTGGAGGCCGAGGTGGTGGTCGTCACCGGCGACGTGCCCCAGGGCGTCTCGCGCGATGAGGCCTTGGGCTATGTCCGCCTCGTCGGCCTCGTCAATGATGTCTCCCTGCGCAACCTTATCCCGGCCGAACTGGCCAAGGGCTTCGGCTTCGTCCAGTCGAAGCCGGCCTCGGCCCTGTCGCCGGTGTTCGTCACCCCCGACGCGCTCGGCGACCGCTGGGCCGACGGCAAGCTGAACGGCGCACTGAGTGTCCAGCTTAACGGCGCCGACTTCGGCAAGGCCGACGCCGGGACCGACATGACCTTCGACTTCGGCACCCTGATCGCCCACCTCGCCAAGACCCGGAATCTGTGCGCCGGGACCATCATCGGCTCGGGCACCGTCTCCAACCGCGACGCCGACGGCGGTCCCGGCAAGCCGATCAGCGACGGCGGTCTCGGCTATTCCTGCATCGCCGAGGTGCGTACGGTCGAGACCATCCTGCGCGGCAAGGCCGAGACGCCCTTCCTCAAGGCCGGCGACACCGTCCGGATCGAGATGCTGGACGACCACAACCATTCCATCTTCGGCGCCATCGAGCAGGTGGTCGAGGCGGTCTGACCGGGGAAGGCCATCGCGCACCCGCTCGGTCGGGCGCAAGTGAGGCCGCAACCTCGGTTGACGCCTCTCGCGCTTTGCCACAAAAGGTTGTGCCCGCAAGCCGCCTGGATTAGTCCCGTGAAGCGTTCCCTTGTCGTCCTGACCCTTTGCGCGGTGGCTCTGCCCGTCCTTGCCCAGGACGCCTCGGAAGACTGGGACCTCGTCCGGGACCCCGCCAAAAGATCGATCCTCGCCTTCACGACCTTCGACGTCGGTCTCAGCGTCGCCTTCCGCTGTAATAACGGCTCTCTGAACACGGTGATCGCCGGCCTGCCCGCCTCGTCCGAGGAGCGCCGGACGCTGCAGCTCCAGTTCCGGGACCGTCCCGCCTATGACAGCGGCTGGACGACGACGACCAACCGCACCGTGGTGGTCGGAGACTATCCCGCCATGCTGGCGCGCGACTTCCGTGAGGGCGGCGCCCTGAAGCTGACTGTGCCGGGCGGGGCGCCCGATGGCCGCAACCTGCGTTTCGAGGTGGAGCTGCCGTCCTCAAACGGCGCCATCGACGAAGTATTGACCAGCTGCGGCCGGCCGCTGGTCGATCCGCGCGACGCCAGCCGGGAAGCGCTCACGGATACGGGCCTGCCCACGGGTCTGGCCTGGGCGCGGGCGCCGCGACCCATCTTTCCGGCGACCAACTACGCCCAGGGGTTTGTCGTCTCCAGCTGCCTGACCACGCCGGACGGACGGCTGGAGGATTGTGTGGTCGAGATGGAGCATCCCCACGACGGCGGCTTCGGCGAGGCCGCCCTGAGAGCGACCCGCAGCGCGCGGCTGCGCAATCTCGACCAGACGGATCAGCCGTTGCCGGTGCGCCTGGTGTCCTTCCGCACCCGATTCCTGATGCGCTGATCGGGACGTCTGCGGAGGATCGCCGATCCTGATTGACCGCGTCGGACGCTCCACGCTACCAAGCGCGCCTGCCGAAGCGAGCAACCGGCCTGTGCGGGCGTGGTGGAACTGGTAGACGCGCCGGACTCAAAAGCCCGTCAATCACGTCAGTTTTACTGACTTCCCGTTGATTTAATAGCTTTTTTCTGGCCTTATGGTGCTGCAAGCGCCTAGCGCAGTGCTAGCGCAAACAGCGCATTTTGGAGGCCCTGTCGATGACCACTCGACACGCGCTTCTCGGCGGCAAAGTCCAGGTCTTCAAGCGGCCGAATAGCCCGCACTGGCAGTGCTCGGCGTCGGTGGGCGGACGTCAGTTCCGCAGCACCACAAAGCAAGAGAGCCTCGCTCTAGCGAAAGACTTCGCCGAGGACTGGTATCTCACCCTTCAAGGCAAACACCGGTTCGGAGGCGGCATTGCGCCGAAGCGATCAGGCAAGACATTTCGGGAGGGCGGGGAGCAGTTCGTCCGCGAGTACGAAGCCCTCACGCTGGGTGAGCGGAATCCGGAATACGTCAAAGGCCACAGCGACCGACTGAGGGTTCACCTCTACCCTTTCTTCGGCGAGAAGCTGCTGAGCGAGATCACGCCGGGGCTGGTGCAGGACTACCGAGTTCACCGGATGACCTCACGACTCGATCCTAAAACCGGAGAACCGAAGCGACCTGCCCGCACGACCCTGCACCATGAGATCGTGACGCTTCGCCAAGTCCTGAAAACCGCCAACCGGCACGGCTGGCTCGCCATCCTTCCCGATCTTTCGACCCCGTACAAAATGTCGGGCAAGATCGTCCATCGGGCGTGGTTCTCCCCGGCCGAGTACAAGCTCCTCTACGAGGCCACACGCGAACGAGCGGCGAACCCTCGACACAACCGGGGCCGTTGGGCTTTCGAAAGCCAGCGCCTGCACGACTACGTCCTGTTCATGGTCAACACCGGGCTCCGCCCTGATGAGGCCGGTCGCCTGGAGTTTCGCGACGTCGAGATCGTCCTCGACGAGGATAGCGGTGAGCGCATCCTAGAGATCGAGGTGAGGGGCAAGCGCGGCGTCGGCTATTGCAAGAGCATGCCGGGCGCCGTGCAGCCGTTCCGGCGCCTCGTCCAGCGCAACACTGCAGCCGGAGCGAAAGCGCCGAAGCCCACTGAGAAAGTCTTCGGCTGTACCCCGCGTGAGCTGCTGAATACCGTACTAGACGAGTTGGACCTCAAGCGCGATCGCGACGGCCAGGTGCGCACCGCCTACAGCCTGCGGCACACCTACATTTCCATGCGTCTCATGGAGGGTGCCGACATCTACCAGATCGCCAAAAACTGCCGCACCAGCGTCGAGATGATCGAGAAATACTATGCGTCCCACATCAAGAATATGATCGACGCGTCGGCCATCAACGTTCGGCGTCCTAAGCCGAGCCGAAGAGCGGGAACCCGCTCGACCCCACCGGGCGAACGCCCATCGCTGTGAACACGTTTGCTAAGGGCAAAAGGGCTTGGCGACCTATCGCCAAGTCGCTATTCCCCTCCCGACGCGGGTGTGGTGGAATTGGTAGACGCGCTGGATTCAAAATCCAGTTCCGAGAGGAGTGCCGGTTCGACCCCGGCCACCCGCACCACCTCCTAGGTCGAGCAGTCCCAACCCCGACCACCTTTAATCGTAGGCGACGGTGGAGATACCCGCCTTGTTTGGCATCTGATCTTCGTGACCGAACCCTCAGGCTTCAGGCGCACCGCTTCCTACCTTAAACCAACGGTTCCCGATCTCCTGGAAGTCGACTTTGATCGCGTTGATCTCATAGGGCGCGCAGTTGATGATTTCGGCATCGTCGATATCGAAAAGAACTAGATTGAAACCAAGCTCACCGAACTGGCTGCGATACACGATCGCATCATAGCCGATGTCGCGAAACAGCTCGGCGAGGATCTGGGTCGGCGCGTAGTCGCCCCCATCGTCGGAGCGCGATACAGGGCGGGAAAAGGCGTTGTCGATCTCAATCCAGATCGCGTCCTCCTTGACCGCCGCGTTGGGGATTTCCTCGCCGAGGAGATACTTCAAGTTCGGAACAGCCAATTGGCCGTGTCTAACCGACAGATCGAGGACCTTGAGTGATCGCTTGATCCGGAACTGCGCGACGGAAAGTGCGGAGCCTATCCATGGACGCACCTCAGAGACGGCCGTTTCAGCTTCCGAGGCCAGATAGAGGACGGAAACGCCCGCAGCATTCGCCCGCCCCTCAGTCGCCTGGTTCCTCCTTGGACTCATTCGGTGGGTGCCAAAACCGACGGGGTCCTCCGAGATGGCCTCGCCGCCCTCGTCGAGCACCTCCCTCCAATCGATGCCGACCTGTGCTCGAAAAAAAATCCGACCGGGGGGTAGGTGCCGATCGCGATCGTGGATCGTGGATTTGACGGTCTCCAAAAAAGCAGTCGCCTCGGGTGTCCAGACATAGCGCCGACGGTGCCGCACCTCGCGCGCGAACTCCGAATAGGCGTTCAGGCTGCTGAATTCCGGCTTCGAGGCGTTTCCCTCTCCCATGATGATGTCGCCTCTCTCCGAAGTTCCGTGTCTCAATTACCGGTCAGTCTAGGCCTCACTTACGCGCCCAGACGGGTTTGAGGTCCACAGGGCGGCGTCAAGGACCGATCTGCACCTCTTGGGTTCCCCGGCGCCGGTCCCGACTTGGATATGCCCGATGAATCAAGCGTTCTGGCACCCATAGCGTCGTTAGCTGCGTTGGACTCTGTTGTGATCGTCTAAGGTCCGTTGCTTGGGCCGCCAATCCAACACGGTTAGTACGCCGTCTCTGCGAAGCTGGTTGGCGATCTGCTTGACTTGGGTCTTGGTGACGACGTGCCGTTCCATAATCCTCGGCCAAAGGTCGGGCCATCCAACACTCGCTGGCGCGGCGGGGACCAGAGTTCGAAACAGTTGCCTCGCTCTACGCTCCTCTTCAGCCAAAAAAGCTACGGATGGATCCGGCGCCATTTCGCTCAGTGAACCGAACATCTCCGTCTGGTCGCTAGCGGCTGCGACCGCGCTCAGCTTGGTCAGACCTCGAACCCGGTCCTGCTGGCCCAAGGCCTTGATCTGGCTGCTGCGAAAGACCTCAATGCCCTTCGAATTCCGCGTGCCATAGACGAGGCTGTAGAGGGGGCGATCCTTCAGGGGGCGAAGTACGGTGGTTTCGGCCACATGGGTGTACTGGCCGAGCTGCGCCAAGGTGCGAGAGAACGCATCGACCAGCACGGTCTTGCGATGGTCGGCCTCGGGAACGTGGGCTGGCCTGTCTTCGAGTCGCTCGCGCCAAGTCGGGTCGAGAATTAACTCGTCCAAACTGGCGGCGACGCCCGAACTCTGGATCGAGGCGGCCCGGTTGATGAAATCGAACATGAAGTTGAATACCACCTCGCTGTGCGGTCGTCGCAACAGGGGAGCGATCCGTTTCATATCGATGCCCCAGCCCTTGGGGTCGATGAAGAAGAAGGCAAACGCGCGCGGTGGAATGTCCCGAAGGATACTGGGCACATGGTCTATGAAGGAGCCCGGGTAGGTCTTGATCTCTACATCTGGGAAGAGCGCCCTGGCTGCCTGAAGGCTGGCGTAGGCACCGGAGTCCTTCTCAACTAGGAAAGCCGACATCTTTACGGTCTTGCCTTGGCTCTTCCAGCTAACCTTCGCCGTGGTCAATGCGCGCAGAGCGATGCCGAAAGAGGTGTCTTCGAAAGCCTCACCTGAGTGTTGCCAAGGACCGGAGAAGCCATCGACATAGGCAACCTCCTCCCAAGTGCTCGCCACCTTGTGGGCCCAGCTCTCAAGGTACTCGCTAAGGAGAAAATGTTTTACATAGGCCTGCTCGCGGCCTTGGTAGTGCTTCAGTTCACCGATCACGACGCTCTCGACTGAGAAGGCCGCCAGCGCGCGGTCTGACAGGCACCATCGCAAAGCTCGACCGTACCGTCGAGAAAATCCCGCTGAAGTCCGGCTTGGCTACGACCGAATCTGACGTGTCCAAGTCCCATCTTTGTAGCCAGAAAATGCTTGACCGAAGGGGTCATGGTTAACGCGATCTTCGCCTCTACGAGTTGACTGTGCCCCTGACGAAGCGCCTTCAGGGTGCAGGAAGAGTGGAGCCCATGGCCGAGACCCAGATAGAGTGGACCGACGCCACCTGGAATCCCGTCGCTGGTTGCTCGATCGTGACCGCCGGCTGCACCAACTGCTACGCCATGCAGATGGCCCGCCGCTTAGAAGCGATGGGCGTCTCCAAGTACGAAGGGCTGACCCGCAAGAGCGGCAAACGAGCCATCTGGAATGGGGTGGTTCGCGAGGATCGCGCCGCCCTGGACATTCCGTATGGCTGGCGGAAGCCTAAGAAGATCTTCGTCAACTCAATGAGCGACCTCTTCCACGACGGCGTCAGCGAAGCCTTCATCGTTGACGTGTGGCAGGTCATGCGCGAGACGCCGCATCACAACTATCAGATCCTGACCAAGCGCCCTGAGCGCATGGCCGAGGTTGTAGCCCGAGCTATCCCCGATGTGCTGCCTAATGTCTGGCTCGGCACTAGTGTCGAGAGCGCGGACGTCATTGAACGCATCGATCACTTGCGCTCCGTACCTGCTGCCATCCGGTTCATCTCGTTCGAGCCGCTAATCGGCACCGTCGGTTCAGTCGATCTGACCGACGTTCACTGGGCAATTGTCGGCGGCGAGAGCGGCCTGAACGCCCGTCCGATCCGAGAGGATTGGATCGACGAGATATACGCTCAGTGCAATCTCTACGGCACGGCTTTCTTCTTTAAGCAATGGGGCACTTGGGGCAAGGATAACAAGAAGCGTTCCAAGAAAGCCAACGGTCGCGAGTATCGAGGCCAAACTTGGAACGGGATGCCCGCGACCTTAGAACTTAGCTAGGGCCGCGATGGCGGGGGAACGGGGTTGGTCAAAAAGGCGTACGCCTGGGACGACGGGGCGGTGCTCGACGAGCACAGCCGCCGCAAGCATAAGATTCTGCGCGAGTACTTCTTCCAATATATCTCGGTCAGGTGCGGGAACCCCCAGCAGAGCAAGTTCCGGCTCGCCGTGGTGGACGGATTTTCGGGCGGAGGACGATACGCCTGCGCAACTGCCGGCTCACCCATAATCTTCATCGAGGAATTGCAGCGCGCCCTAGAAGCAGTCAACGCGCGGCGCGTCGGCCAAGGCTTGGGCACGGTCGAGATCGAGTGCCTACTAATCTTCAACGATGCGCTGCCCAGCGTCACTGAGATGCTCAAGGGCTACTGCGAGCCCCTGCTGGCTGCGGCGAAGGAATCGTGCCCGAAGCTGCACCTCAACGTGGCCTATCTCAGCAAACCCTTTGAGGAGGCCTATCCGGTTATCCGTGACCTGCTGGCGGGCCGATTCCAAAGTGTCCTGTGGAATCTCGACCAGTGCGGCCACGTGCAGGTAGATTTCGCCACGCTCAGCGAGATCATGCGGTCCACCAAGTCGGTGGAGGTGTTCTACACCTTCGCGATCGACACTCTTCTGACTTTCCTCAGCCGTACCAACCCCGGCCTAATGAAGCGCCAAGTTCGTCACCTCGGGGTCAACCCGAATGACCTTCGCGCTATCGACGGTATCGTCAGCAACGAGGCGTGGCTGGGTGCGGCCGAGCGGATCGTGTTCGAATCTTTTCACAATTGCGCGGGCTATGTCAGCCCGTTCTCGATCACCAACCCGCAGGGATGGCGATACTGGCTGATCCACTTCGCCAACAACTACCGCGCCCGGCAAGTCTATAACGACGTCCTGCACGAGAACGGTAGTCAAGCGCACTTCGGCCTGCCGGGCCTCGACATGCTCGAATACGATCCCGCCAAAGAGGGGGCGCTTTACCTCTTTGAGGAGGAGCACAGGGCCAAGGCGCGCGAGAAGCTAATCTATGACATACCGCGTTTCGTGTCTGGTGCCGGCGATGCCATGCTCGTCGGCGACTTCTACGCCGCAGCCTACAGCGCTACGCCGGCGCACAAGGACGACATCCATAGCGCCATGCTCGGCGGCGAGGATCTTGAGGTCGTCACGCCAGCCGGCGGTGTGCGGCGCCGCGGTCGGCAGATCGTCCCGGCCGACACGCTTCGCCTGAAGAACCAACGCTCGTTCTACATGATGTTCGACAGAAAGCCGGAACCGTGACTCGCCGCCGGTCGGTCAGAAGCGACTATGCTGTGGCCTAGACCGCATCCGGAGCATTGGCGGCTGCTCTCGAAGTCGAGGATCGCTCTCCGCAAAGGAATGCCTTGGACGGGGCCAATGCAACGACAGCTGTGGCACGCCCAGCCCCACCCCTTTGTGGGACGCGATCTCATAATCACGTCGGACTACGGAGGCGAGCACAGCTCCGCAACACACCGCGTGTACGCCTTTCTGATCTCCCAGAAGGTGCCGCCCGCTTGGTTCAAAGCGATGCAACAGATTCGCCTGACTCTCCTCACCGACGGTAGGCGAATGTCTTTCAAACGCGTCGTCGACGAGACGCGGATGAACGCCCTCGTCGCCTTTCTCGAAGCGGCCGACACGCTCACCGGTCATTTGGTCGTGGTCGCCGTCGACAAGCGGATCAAGCACTTGGTCTGCCATCCGGACGAGTTCGAACGGTTTCGGGCTGCGTTCGATCTGAAAGCGAAATGGAATCGGCAGGGGTTCGAGGACATGGCGCGGAAGGCCTACTTCCTGACGATCTGCCTTTCGATCTGGGCTGTCCCAGACATGGACTTGGAATGGATCACCGACCAAGATCAATCCGTCGCCAACGAACTGCGCCTTGATGACTTCCAGCGCACTGCGGCGCACTTGATCAGCCTCTATCTGCAATTCCCCATGGGCGTGTTCGCCATGAACAGCACTGTGATCGATGGGCCGGATCGGCTCTACGAGGACCTGTGCGCCATTCCGGATCTTGCCGCAGGTATGGTTTCCGATGTGAGCGCCGCAATCTCCGGAAGCGGTGGGTTGCCGTTGACCGGAGTCTCGCGGGTCGCGTCATTTTCTGAGAAGACTGAGACCATTGCCAGCTGGTTCTGGTGGCCCTTCCCGGGAGTGAAACGCACCATGTTGTCGTTCGAGCACGGCGGGGGCGGGCCCCACAGCATCCGAACGATCAACATGAAACTCGGGTGAACCCCGGAGTCTTTCCTGCGGTCACATGGGGATCGACAGGACCTAGATACTCAGTCTTCATTCAATCCCCCAACGCCTGGCGTTTGCCTGCCGCTGCTCCGGGCAATGGACGGCGATGGACTTCGCGAAGTCGGCTTGGGGGAGGATCTTGACGGCGTAGCGGTTTGGCTCGATGCGCTCAAACCGCAGAACAGCCGGCCGCGGAATGTCGCGGATCGGCCGCAGACGGACGCGGTGCGTGGCGTTGTCGAAATGGGTGAGCCCGACCGTGACGCTCTCCCCGGGAAAGTCGAACCTCACCTGTCGTGACTGGCTTTGGCCGACTCCGAAGAAGGCCCCCAGCGTCGCGGTCGGCAGCTGGACTTGGTAACCGGGTGCACCATTCTGCCCGCCAGTTTCGTATTCGAGGACTTCAAGATAGAGCCTCTTTGGCTTTTCGGAGGCTGCACCGAGCTGCGCCAGGACCTTAGACTTCTTGGTCTTCTGAGGGATCTTCAGCGCTTTGAGGAATAGGGGCTTGGGCGCGACCTTAGCGGAGACCGTCAGATAGGGTTTGTCGGCCTTGTTGCTGCGGGTTTCCACCTTGGTCTTCTCGTCGCCAAGAGCCGCAGCATCTACTAAGGCTTGGATACGTTTCTCGGTGACGGGCATGGAGCTTTTGACCAGCTCGGCCCACGCGAGCTGCAGCTCATTGTCAAAATCCCCGCCGATCGGAACGGTAACTTCCACTCCCAGCTCAGTGTTTCGGCTAAGACCACCCCCGGTCAGATTGGCGGAGCCGATGAAGGCAACAGCAGTCTTGGCGAAGCGGAACTGAAACAGCTTGGGATGGTAAGTAGCATTGGCGTAGGCGTCCTCGATCAGTCGCGCCTGGGTGAGATTCGGATACAGGGTGTCGAGGTAAAGGCCGTACTGTAGGGCGTCGGGCGTGGTGACACCGTTGTTCGCGCCGAAGATGGTCTCGAACCGCCCGCCCTTAGCGACAAAGGTCTCGACTGCGTCGGAGATCAGACCTAGGCCGTCCCAGCGGGCATAGGCGACGGCGATGCGCACCTCTTTAAGACCTGGCGTCCTCAAAAGGGCATTCAGCCGTACGTGAGTCAAAGTCGTGCCACCGGGCGTCTGCAGAAGGCTCTGGACCGAGATCTGCGTTTTCATGCCTATAGCTGGACTGCCGCGTCTGAATCGCCGGCAGCGAAGGCGTTTAGCCAGGCTAGGCAGAGGTCGCGGGACAGATACCGACCGTACGCCGCCTCTTCCTCGGCTTGGACGCTTGGAAAGGTCGAGTAGATGTAGCGCACGTCGTCGCGATCAGTGATTCCGAACAGAGAGAAGAAAAGGGCGTCGAGTTTAGCCTTGAGCTCCAGCCGTCGTTTCTCGTCCCAAGCGAATGGGGGCTGGACCGACCCATCAGCCTGCAGATGCCCCATCTCGCGTGCGAAAGGCGCCATGTCGTGCGCTGTGTATGTCAGCTCAAGGACGATCTCGCGGGCGATGACCTCTGCAGTCTTTTGCCCGATCTTGAGCGCGCGGTAATTGGCGAGGGGTACGACGGGCAACTGCTCGACAATGAACAGGTTTAGCGTCTGGCCCTGCACCTTCTGTCGGGTCACGAAATCGAAGACGATGGCGTTGAAATTGGCCGCGAGCAGCCACTCGTTGCGAGCCTCGCCCTCAGGCTTGAGCAGGGGGATCTTGTTGCCGAAGCCAACGAGGGGGAAAAGGGCGGCGATAAAGGTCCGCGCATTAGTTGGCGCAGTGATTTCCTTGAAACCGAGCACCCAACCCTCGCTAGACGACCAGCCGCAGGCCTCGGCGTTGACCCAGAACTGAGGCGTGGGCCGCCATTCTGGGTCCTGATGTTGAGCCAAGCTGGCCGGCTCCGGCTGGGCGGGCCGGTGCTGGTTCAAAGGATTGACGACGACACTGGCCGCCCGATGGTCGAAGGCCTGTGCCATCTTGCCTTCGTAAAGGGGCAGCCAAGCCCCGGCGGCGCTCTGGAAGCGGCCGTCGCCGACTGGATAAGCACCCTCCACCTCCTCCAGTTCGGCGCGGGTCCGAAACTGCTGAGAGTCGTTTGTCATGTGGAACATAGTAGAATAACGCACCGGCCAGGCCCGAACTTCGACCCCGCTCGATCGATCGACCAAGACCGGCAGCTTGGCATAAGCCAGGGTGGTCAGAGCCGCGTCCCGACGTGTGCGGAAGATTGGTGCCGTGCCTGTGTTTGGGTTGACGCGAGCGAAGTCCTCCGGCGTCAGCGGGAAGCAACGCTCGGGATCGGCTAGCTCCGCGACGTCTTGGAGGAAGAATGCGCAGCGCGCCGCCGTCGCAGACGGCTGTCGGCCGGCGATGAGGGCGCAGAATTTGAAGCGGCTGTCGACGTCCGGGAAGAAGGGTTTGGCACCGTAACGCGTGCGGCGGTTCTCGAAGTCGAGCAGGGCCCTCAGACGTCCCGTCACGGCGACGCTCTTAAAGAAGGGAGCCGCGGTCTTGTCCGAAGCGATGCCGGAGGGAGTCAGCAGCCCCATGACGCCATCGGGCTTAAGGAGTTGGGACGCCCGTTCGACAAACAGAGAATAGAGATTGATGTCACCGCCCGACAGGAGCGGATAGTCAACGCCATCTCGCGCTTGACGCGCCGCCATGGCCGATCGCGACTCGGCGCGCCGGAAATCAACCGCCAGCGGGTCCTCAGACGCCTCCAGCGCCCCGATCATTTTTGCGCGGTCTGAAGCCCTTTGCGCCATTGCGATCTCGGGGCGACGGGCGGCAAACCACTCGACCTGCTGCAGCTTCATCCGATCCCACGGCGGATTGCCCACGATGGCGTCAAACCCACCCTCAAGCTCGGCACCGCTCCAGTTCGTCCAGACGCCCGGGAATGCGACCTGCCAATTGAGGAAGTTCTCCTCCCGCACCAAGTCGCGCGCCTCCGCGAGGATTTCCGCAAACCGCACACCGTCCTCTCGTCCGGCGTTTGTCAGTGGTGCTCCCATGGCGATCGCCAGTGGATCACCGAACTGGCTATCGAAGAAGGCGCGATAGGCCGCGCGGTCTTCACGTGATCTCAGGTCTAGCCAGTCGAAGGCATGGATCAGTGACAGGAAGGCGTTGAGCGGGGCCGTCGACTCCTGGATATCGTCGAAGATATCTTTGGACCGATGAGCTTCGGCGATCTCGGCATCGGTGAGACCTTCGATGATTTGCATCCTCGACGCTGATCGCATGGCGCGGGACACAGGATCGTGCAGCAGCAGCGGCAGACCGAAGGCCGCTGCTCGGTCTGTGCCCGAAGCTACCCAAGATCCGAAGAGACTGTCCCCACAGCGCAGATGGTGGTCCAAGAAACTCAGCGGCGCCCCGACCGTGAAGGTGTGCAGCCAGAGCGCGACCTTGGCCAGCTCGACGGCCATCAGATTCTTGTCCACGCCATAAATGCAGCGTTTGAGGACCATGCGTCGAACGATGTGGCGGTCGTCAAGTTGTGCCGGGTCGATCGTCCAGCCGCGCTCCTCGGCGTTGCCGAGAATGGTGTTGCGGATATTGTCGATTCGCTCCCCCAACGGCGAAACGTAGTCGGCCCAAACGACACCGGCCTCCGATTCCGCCATGAGGCGAATGACATTGTCCGCCAGATAATCGACTAGGCTGACTAGGAAGTGGCCCGACCCCATGGCGGGGTCGCAGATCCTCAATTCAAGCAGTTTTTCGGCAGGATCAATGCGCTTCAACGCGCCAATCCTTCGGTCTTCGGACAGGGCGCTAGTCTCGACCTCTTCGGCTTTAGCGAGGAAGGCCTTCATCCGAGCGTCGACGAACGGATCGACGGTCTCTCGCACGATCAGACCGACCAGATCATCGGGTGTGTAAAAGCTTCCGGACCCCTTGCGGGCGAAGGGATTGGGCCGGACCGCTACTTCGTCATTCTCCCGGACTACCTCATGCTCAAGTAGCCGCTCATAGATCGAGCCCAACTGGCGGACGTTGAGGTCGCGGTAGTTGATGTATTTACGACCGCTGGGCCTCCGCTCAAAGGAGAGGGCATCGACTACATCGCTCATCACCAAGTCCGGCAGGCGGATGGCGCTCAGGAGGGGGGTGCGACGTGCATCGAACAGGCCGCCGTTATAGGGCGGCAGGCCGATCGACTTGTCGCCTCCGTCTATGGCTCGGCAGAGGTCCTCAAGGACGCTCCAATAGCGCGCGGCCGTATCAGAAAAGACGTCGTGATTATCCTTCCTCCGTCCGACATCCAAGCGAACCCGGTCGCGCAGACCATAGTCGTCGTAGCGCCTATCCCGCACCGGCAGCAGGTCCCGATCCTCCGCGTAGAGGATGAAGAGGAGGCGATAGAGGAGGATAAGCGCCGCCTCGCGGACCTCCTGCAGCGGCGCGTGAGGGGCGGCGGAGGCAATCGCTTTGACGATACCGGGGAAGACTTGGCCGAACACCAGAGCGGATAGGTTCGCCGCGACCCGCTCCTCGTAGAATTTTCCCTCTTCAAGCGCCCTTTGATGGAAAGTGCGGACGCCGCCCCCGGATGGCAGAAAGCTATCCCGGCGGAAGACAAGAGCGAAAACGCGTAGCCAATGAAGGCGATCAGCGTCCTTGAGCTCGAAGATGCCGGGCTCGTCGGTCTGAAGTCCCAAAATTAGGGCGAGATCGACTTCGAAGAATTCTTCGGAGACCGATTGCGCGCCCTGCCAATATAGCCGCCATTTGGCGCCGTTCGTGAGCACGCCCCAGCGAAGCTCTCCGGTTGTTAGGTCCTCTACACGGCGCAGGTATCGCAACATCTGCGTCGAAGGGGCCGTCTCCTCGCCGCGTCGGCCGGACCGTCGGTCCAGCGGCCGTCGCCAGCGCTTGGATTCGACGATGGCGAGACCGAACTCGTAGCGCTTCCATTCTTGGGGGAAGCTATTGGCCCGCGCCTTCGCCTGGTCGTCCGGAAACAGAATTCCGTCCGGCACATCGTCGCGCCCTCGCGCCGTGAGATTCTGCTGGCGCAGGCTCGCGGTCCAGCCCAAGCGCACCAGGGCCGGCCAGATTACATCGTCCTCTGTCTGGCTTTCGTTTGGAGACTGGGCGGTTGGGAACGCCGAGTAGATCGCAGTCAGGTCACTGCGAAGCGACTCCACCTCCGCGTCATCGATGGCAGTCCAGTCCGGAAGTTCGCGGATTGAATCCTGTAGGAAGTCGCTGGAAAACAGGCTGCCCTGGAACGCTATGCCGGCAAGGTTGGGTTCAGAAGCCATGAAGCCTAAATGCTCAGGGACAGCGTCCCGAAAAAAACGACGGGCCAAAAGTTTGGGTAACGTGAACCGGCCCTAACCGCCAGTGACTCTGAGCAATCCGCTAGCGACCTACTACCTATATGAGGCAGCTCGGCCAAGGGTCGGCGAGGTTAGCTTATTGGCGGCACGCGGACGTCCACCCTTGATGCCTGCTCGACGATCAGACACCCCCTCGGCGAGGACTATGCGGAGCGTCTCCTTAGGCTCGCCGCCATTCGCAGCAGGGCCTCTTCCTTGAGCTTCCAGTCGAACTCGTCACTGGCGGATTTGTAGAAGTTGGCCGCCCGCGCCACGACCTGGAGGTTGCCGGGAACATAGCCTTTCGAAGAGTCGATGCGATCAAGGCTGGGCCGTAGGTGAGGATTTGGATGCTGCTGCCTGAACGTATAGCCGGTGAGCTGGCACGTGCCGTTTTGCAGGCGGAACAGGTCTGCGATCTCGTCCTCGAGCTCTTGACGCGTAAACCCGATGTCCTTCGCTTTAATCGTTGTGAGTACGATCTGGCCGTTCGCATTTAACGCCGTCTTGACGGCCATCGCAGCCATGCGCGCGATGTCTGCTTCGAACTGGTCAGCAACATCAATGACGTCGACCGTCACTCGCTTCCGACGTTTCGCCTGATGTAGGTCGGCCCGAGGCTTCGCGTGCCATCCCGCGCGCCCGGCCTCCTCAAGCCAAGTTTTCCGCACCTCCCATTCAAGGGTCGGTTCATCGAGGATAAGCGCCCGGAAATAGTCAGTATCGGTTTGGACCGCGTTGATAGTTGCTTGGTTGATCGCGAGCGAGCGTGCCTCAGGATGAATGTTGCTCAACGGAACGCCACCGATCGAGTTTGAGCGCCATCCGCCGATCAGAGGGCGATGGAAAATGTAGCCGACTTGTCCGAACTCATTGGCCTCGGTACGGATGACCTCGTAGTGATCGCCAGACAGGCCCCACTGCAGACGGTCCATCGACGTCTCCCAATGGATCACGAGCGTGTGCCTAGGCAGCGTCGTGAACGTTCTGATTGACCGGGCCCAGACGTCCACAGCACCGGCTTTGGCGTCTCCCTGAGGGTATGTACTGTTCCGGATCAGCCGGCCGGCTGCAGCGATAGCTAACTCATCACCGCCCATGACGGCGTCGAAGAGCCGCATCTCGCTCTGAAAAATTAGCGTCCCAGAGGCGAGGGCTTCTTCGCGATATCTTGCCCCCTTGCCGAGCGACATCTTGTAGACGGGCGCGCTCCGAACGACCTCTCTCAGCTGTCCCCGCGTTAACACACCCGACCTCCGCCAAACTCGCCCGCTATGCTGCCTCGGCGTCCCGGCTTGCAAGCGTGAAGCGCCGTACAGGTCCCAGCGGACCGCTTCCTCGGGACAGAATGCTTGTAGCGCATTTCCACTTCTCGACGCCGAGCCGACGGCCGCTCTTGGCGAATCAGACCTGAGGGGAGGCGTCACCGTACTGAGCGCCATACCCCGATGGCCGCGGACGTTCGAACTAGAGAGGTGTCAGGGCGCAACCCTCTCAGCCGCATCGACTTGATACATCAACGCCTGAAGGGGCAACGCTGGGATGAGGGCTTAGTCATGCAGCCGGCTGCTCAGTATCTCCGCATGTCGACTGACAAGCAGCGGTATTCAATCGAAAGCCAGGCGGCCTTAATCGCGGAGTACGCTGCGGCGAAGGGCTATGAGGTCGTAGCCAGCTATGAAGACGCGGCTCGAAGTGGCGTTACGATCCGTAAGAGAGACGGGCTCAAAGCACTCCTCAGAGACGTCATGAACGGCGCGCCTTTCTCTACGATCCTCGTGGTCGATGTCAGCCGCTGGGGTCGATACCAAGACCCTGATCAGGCAGCACACTATGAGTTCATGTGTCGGGAGGCCGGAGTGCAGGTCCGCTATTGCGCGGAAGAGTTTCCGGATGACGACTCCCCAACAGCAGCATTGATCAAGAGCGTCAAACGGGTCATGGCTGCGGAGTACAGCCGCCAATTATCCGATCGCTGCCGAGCCGCGTTGCGGCGACACATGCTGGCCGGCGGAAAGGGGGGCGGGCATCCGCCCTACGGCTTCTCGCGGCAAATATTCAACGGCGATGGATCGCCTGGCGGGATCTTGACCGTTGGCGAGAGGCGCTCTCGTTACAACCAAACGGTTCGCTTGGTTCAAGGCCCGGAGGAAGAGGTCAGAGCTGTAAGACTGATCTTCAAGCTGTTCGTCAGTCAGATGCACGGCGCGACAAAGATCGCCCACCACCTGAACGCCAAGGGCATACCATACCGTCGCGAAGGGCCTTGGAACTATGACCGGGTCATCTATGTGCTCAAAAACGAAATCGCGATGGGCGTATACGCCTTCAACAGAACCTACTGGCGTCTCGGTCGGGATGCGGTCCGTTTCCCGCCGTCGGAGTGGCTGCGTGTTCGCGTTGCCCCGCCGATCGTATCTCAAAGCACTTTTCAAGCAGCTCGGAAAAAGCTCGCAGAGCTTTCGCGAGGGCACCTCACCGCTGACGAAATGCTGACCCAGCTAAAGGCTCTCCTAGCCAAAGAAGGAAGGCTGAGCTCCCGGGTCATCGATCTCTCACCGGACGTGCAGAGTTCCTGCTCGTACGTCAGACGGTTTGGGTCGCTTCAAGCCGCGTATGACCAACTGGGTTATACCCCGGTCAAAGAGGATCGGCGCCATCTTCCCCCACATCTGCGGGAGAAGGGTCCGATCCTTGAGAACCTCAAGCTGCTGCTAGATGAGAAGGGCTTTCTAAGCACCGCCGAGATTATTGCGTGCCCTCGCCTGCCTGCGGTCAAAATCATCACCCGCCAGTTCGGCAGTCTGGACGAGGCCTACCGCGCTGCCGGGTACAACCGAACCCCAGGCGAGCGGGTTTTGGATGGACGAGAGCGCGGACGTCTCGACCGGGAAAAGCTTCGCACGAAATAGTCCGACGCTCAGCCGTCAATCAGGGCAAGCGGAGTGCGCCGTGCTCCATCTCCGCGCCAAGGACTATCGTGTTTGCCGACACTCGATTGGCGAGCCGAGCATAGTCGCGGTTCCGTTTGGCTTCGCGGTCGTCGAGGATCCCAGCATTTGAATCGGACCTGGTCGCCTCAAGAACCGCGAGTTCGTGTTCGTTCAACAGCAGCCATTTCCCCAAGCTGAGAAAACACTCCGTCAGCGCCCTTACTGTTTCAAGGGTGTCAGCCTCGTCCAGCTCCGCGAGGAGCGCGTCCTTGATGGCGTTCTTCGGATGGGGCAGCCGCTTAGCATCGGCAATGGGTTCGGGATGAGCCGTCAACGCCTCTTGGTAGTCGGCAACAAGCCGCTTGCGGGCTGTCCTGTCCTCCACTGCCGCGCGAGCCCTCCTGCCGAGAGGCCTGAGTTCTGCTGAGGGAGACGTCGCAGCTTGCGCGTCGAGCGCGCTTTCCTGCCCGGCGATCCATCCGTCACAGACCTCCTCAGTCAGATCGTAGAGGTACTCAACCTGATCGAGCATCCACCGCAGCTCGTCTTCGGAAACCCGATAGTGTCGATTGTATCGAGCCTTGTTGTACGCACTACGAAGCAGTTCGAAGCATCGACGATCCTCTTTCGTCTCCGCTGGCCAAACGTCGCTGAGCCGGTCCGTCGAGCCTTCCGCTAGCCTGCGTAGTTGGACGATGTTGTGGGTGTGCGGCGTGCGCCCGACGAGGACGAGCAAGACAATGTTGTAGAGGCGCTCTGTGGCCTGATGCAGATCAAAGGCGGCTTTTCGTCGCCATCCCTTCGCGAAAGAGAGTTTCGCCGAGCCCAGAAACTCGTCCACCAATGCCAACCCTTCCTCCAAGTGGAAGGTCGCTTCGGCTGCACTGTCGCCATTCGGTGCGGTGACATGCTCGGGGCGGAGCAAGCCTGGAGTGTCATGAAGGACCACGCCCTCATCCAGGACTCGGTGGAAATAGCGATCCCCTTGTTCGACTTGCCGATCGATCCCAGCGAGGCTCTGAACGGTCAGCCTCACAGGCGTCCTCAGATGCTCACGGTTGGTCGTGGCGAACAGCAGTTTCCTCTCACATTCCAGCCAGAACTCCCCGACGTCGGCCAACCTGTCGCTGCTGACCACAGCGAGCATTTCGTAGTCGGCAAAGTAGATGCCTGCGGGGTCGTCCACCCATGCGCCAGTCGCATAGGGCCCATGTAGAATGAGCCGCAGAATTTTGCCGTCCCGGACATCATAGGCGCGCCGTCCTTCTATCGCTGCGGCAAACTCCTCGAAGATCAAGTTCTTCACCCAGAGGATCTCGGCCTTCTTGGCTTCAGGCAGATGGTCCAAGCTCGTTCGAGGCTGCTTTCGCTTCCCGTCAGCCCCCCGGAGGGTGCGCTCCTCACGCAAGCCCAAGTTCGAGCCACGACTATTCATCAAACAGCCCCGAGAATTCAGGATCGCTGAAATAGCGAACCTTGCGGGCGACCAACGGAAGAGCGCCCGGTCGGAGAAGCAGCAACTCATCGTCACTCACACGCATCACCTCGTCCGGAGTGAGAAGGTCCCGCCGGGTAAGATTCAGGTTGCTGGAGTAGCTCCGGTTCGCTCGCCATTGGCCGGGTGCATCGCTGACCGTGCTGCCGGTCGTCACATAGGATTGGGTTTCCGCGCCTAGCGTTCTCGATACCCAAGTCGCCGTGTCGATGTCCGAGACATTGAAAATCTGGGTCACCCCCGCGTTGGACAGGAACGTCCCGGCGCGCTCGCCATACAGACTCCTGAGTTGATGCATGTCCTGAAGGATCGCCCATAGCTGAACCCCGTAACCAGCCATCAGCCCGAAAGCTCGCTCAATGGGCTCTAGTCGCCCGAGAGCGGCGAACTCGTCGAGAAGCAGCAACACCGGATGTCGCGGGACGTTGCGTCCTAAGCTCGATCTCGCGAGCTCATTGATCGCCTGTACGACGAGCAGTCGCAGCCACCGAGCGTGGGTCCCAAGCCGATCTGGTGGAAGGACGACGAACACGGTCGTCAGTTCGCCTTGCAGATCGCTCAGCTTGAAGTCCGACTGGCTCAGCACCTTTGTCATCCGGGGGCTGTCGAGAAAATGAGTGTGCCGTTGGGCGGCCGACAGCACCCCTGCGGCCTCGCGATCACTCTTGGACAAATGACGGTTGGCGGCCCGCGCCACGAGGTCATTGGCGGCGAGGCTCGCCTGCATTGTCTTCAGGACTTGTTCGAACCGTTGCGGGGTAGTGGTCAGGAGATCGCGCACGGTGGCCAGGTTTCGCTGCTTGGGTCCGGCGGTCGTAACGACGTGGAGGATCAGGCCGGCGATCAGCGCCTTCGCCTCCTCATTCCAGTGAGCTTCACCGACCTGTCCCGGAGGATCGTAGACAAGCGCGTCGGCAACCGCCGCCACATCCTCCGCCAGATCGACACTGTCGGGTTCCAGTTCGGCCAGCGGGTTGAAACAGCTGCCGGCCACACCGGAAATCTCGAAAGGATCGAGGACGAACACCGCCCCGTAGCTCGCCCGCACCCGCGACGTGATGCGGGCATTTTCCCCTTTTGGATCGATGCAAAGCACCGAGCGCCGCAGCATCAACAGGTTCGGAATTATCGCGCCCACTCCCTTGCCTGATCGTGTGGGTGCTATGCTCAGCAGATGCGAGTTTCCTGCGTACCGCATGAGGTCGCCCCGGTGAGAGCGGCCGATAATCAGACCTTCTTCTATACTGGCGAGTTCGCGCTGTTCCTTCGCTCCGCCAAACTTGGCTGAGCCGTGAACATCGGGGACCTCGCCTCCAAAGCGATGTCTCCACAAGAATGCAGCAACGGCCACCCCGACGAGACCTGAGCCAACTTGCCAAGCGGTACGCATCCCACCGGTAACGGGCGTCCCGCTGAGGTTCAGGCCGATGAGGAGAAAGCCTCCGACTACGTTGCCGATCACATACGCCAGCGCCGCAGTGACGATCAGTCTGGGAAGGCCGCCCAAGCTCATCGCCCCGGCTCCGTGGAGGCCGCGGTGCCCATTTCGAACGCGCGCTTGCCGCGTCGACGCCAGAGCGCCGAGAGCTCGGCCTCACTCCCCTCGTCCAACTCCTGTACGAGTGTCAGGAAGGCGCCGAGTATCGTGGCGCGATCATCCAGCAAGCGGTCTTGCAGACCCGACTTCTGGACCAGCCCGCCGAGCTCAATGAGCTCTCGGGTCCGCTTGCGACGCTCCATGACCCAACTCCGATTGTCCGTTCGAGCTCGTCTCGCCTGAGCCCGGTGGATGGCCGTACGGACCCGCTGAAGAGCGAGAGAATTTCCAGCCGCGCTACGACCCAGCTTTGCGCCGCCCCCGCCCGGACTGAAAGAACGCGGCGCCTCGTTGACGCCACGCCTCCTTGTCCTGGCTCACATCGTTAGTTCTCGCCGCGATCAGTGCGCCAGCCAGAACATCCAGGTCCAGCGCATCAGCTCCGGTCGCTACGACGAGTTCGCCGAGCTGCGCGATTTTCCGCGCTCGCAGAACTTTCGCCTTCTGCTCCAGCGCCTGAAGTTCGGCGTCGATATCACGTGGTTTCCGCATGGGAGCTTCCCACACCTGACACTACAACTTGCCGTGAAACCCTAGCATGCAATTTGCCATTTGTCGCATCCGGGAGTTTACGGTCGTAGAGCCAGTCACTTTCAACCGCTTGTTGGAAGTGCGCGCTTATACGTCGTGCCGACGTTGCTGCTGAGGATGAGGAACGCCGGTGGCGATCTATCACTTCTCCGCCAAAGTGATTTCCCGCGCTACTGGATCAAGCGCGGTTGCTGCGGCTGCCTATCGCGCCGCGTCGCGATTGCATGACGACAGGCTGGATCGACCGCACGACTTCACGAACAAGGCCGGGGTCATTCATTCAGAGATTCTCGCTCCGGAGCAATCTCCTGATCGCTGGCAGGACCGGGAAACGCTTTGGAATGAAGTGGAGGCCGGAGAGAAGCGAAAGGACGCGCAGCTCGCCCGCGAGGTGGAGTTTTCAATCCCACGCGAAATGGATCGGGACGACGCCATCGACCTGGCCAGATCGTTCGTCCAACGCGAGTTCGTAGAGCGAGGCATGATCGCCGATCTCAACGTCCACTGGGACGTCGCCAATGACGGTTCACCCAAACCGCATGCTCATGTGATGCTGACCATGCGAGAGGCCGGCCCCGACGGGTTCGGCCCCAAGGTGCGGGAATGGAATGACGTCGAACTCCTGAAACACTGGCGCGAGGCTTGGAGCGACCATGCGAACGAACGCTTAGCCAGGCTGGATATCGATGCGCAGATCGATCACCGATCATTCAAGGACCAAGGGATCGAGCTTCAGCCTCAGGACAAGATTGGGCCGGCTGGCGCCCGCAGGGAGCACCGAGGGGAGGCGGCGGAACGGGCGGCGGATCATCGAGAGATCGCTCGGCAGAATGGCGAGATCATCGCGGAGGATCCGAGGGTCGCGCTGGATGCAATCACCCATCAGCAGTCGACCTTCACCCGTCACGACATGGCTCGCTTCGCCCACCGCCATTCCGACGGGAAGGAGCAGTTCGACCGGGTAATGAGCGCCATGCATGGCTCTCGCGACCTGGTCGCGCTGGGCCAAGATGGTGCCGGTCGCGAACGGTTCACCAGCCGCCAGATGCTCGCCGTCGAGCAGAGCCTTGAGCGGTCAGCGGCACGACTGTCTGAGACCGACCGCCATCACGTTTCAGAAGGCGTGGTTCAAGGAGCGGTCGAAAGAGCAAAGACGCGCGGCCTGGACATCTCGGGTGAACAGCGCGACGCACTCGCCCATGTGACCGCCGGGGGCGACCTCGCTCTCGTCGTGGGCTACGCGGGGAGCGGTAAGAGCGCCATGCTGGGCGCTGCTCGGGAGGCGTGGGAAGCCAGCGGGTTCAGAGTTCAAGGCGCGGCGCTTTCCGGCATTGCTGCGGAAAGCCTTGAAGGTGGTTCTGGCATTCCGTCGCGGACGCTCGCCAGTCTCGAACACTCGTGGGCTCGTGGTCGGGACGGACTTTCGTCCGACGATGTGCTCGTGGTCGATGAGGCTGGACTGGTCGGCTCACGACAGATGCAGCGCGTCGTCGAACACGCCGAAGCCGCCGGCGCGAAGGTCGTCATGGTGGGCGATCCGGAGCAGCTTCAAGCTATCGAGGCCGGATCAGCCTTCCGGGCGCTCGCCGAGCGTCACGGAGCGGCCGAGATTACGGAGGTGCGCCGCCAGCACACTGATTGGCAGCGTCAGGCGACACGCGAGCTGGCGACCGGCCGCACGAGCCAGGCGATCGACCGCTACGCGGCGGCGGGGATGGTCACAGACCATGCCACCCACGCGGACGCCCAGAACGCCCTTGTCGCTGGATGGTCGAAGGCCCGCGAGAAGGAGCCGGACGCCAGCCAGGTCATGCTGGCGTACAAACGCAGCGACGTCGCCGAACTGAACACTTTGGCGAGGGGCAAGCTTCGTGAGGCGGGGGAGCTTGGTCCAGATCGAGAGACCGAAACCACGCGGGGACTGAAACCGTTCGCCTCGGGCGACAGGATCATGTTCCTCCGAAACGAAAAGTCGATTGGAGTGAAGAACGGCTCGCTAGGAGAAGTCGAAGCCGTCAGACCTGGGAGCATGACAGTGCGGCTCGACCGGGGAGACAGGGTCTCGTTCGACCCCAAATTCTATCCCGATATCGATCACGGCTACGCGGCGACCGTTCACAAGTCTCAAGGCGTGACTGTCGACCACGCTCACGTCCTCGCCACGCCCCACATGGACCGCCAAGCAGCCAATGTCGCAATGACACGGCACCGGGACAGCGTGTCCTTACACTACGGCCGCGACGCCTTCGCGACCCCGGCTCGTCTCGCAGAATCGCTCAGCCGCGACGGATCGAAGGACGTCGCTCTGGACTACCTCACGGCTTTCGCCGAACGCCACGGCGCCAGTAACGATCGAGCGGTGGGCGATCGGGGGCGCGGCCTGATCGGAGAGAGGCGGTACGATTCTCACCGGTCCCTGCGGGAGCCCTCTAAGGAGAGGGAGCGGACGCGCGGCGGTCACTACGAGGATCGCCCGCATGATCGAGGCCGGAGCCGATAGGGGCACCTGCAAATCTGTGAGTCGGAAGAGACGAAAGCTGCCGCTACTGGAAGCGGCGGCGCTTGAAGGCCGCAACGTCAAAGCGGTCGAGTTTGAACCACTCGCCGTTCGCCCGCCTTTCGGCGAAACGGCGGTGCCAGTACGCCTCGATCCCCGAGGAATCGTCGGTTCGGATCGCGTGCACCAGCGTCGCAGCTTCCGGCAGGGCGACGCGGATTTCCTTCACGCGTCGCTCCAGCGCATCGCTCCGGCCGATCTTGTAGAAGTCGCCCGAGCGCAGGAGGTAGACAGACCCCTCCGCCGGTTTGGCGGCAATCCAATCGTCCTTCGGAGCACCGAGCATGTCGGCGACATCGCGATAGGCATCGTGACGGACGACCCATTGCTGAATATGAGCGCCTAGGTCGGCGAAGCCGCCGAAGCGACGCTCAAACGTCTTCACATAGGGAAAGTCGGGGTCGGCCCGTCGCCGCATTCTTAGCTGCGCCACGGTGGGCACCTTGCCGTAGTAGCGGCAGGCCTCGGCAAGCTTTTCAAGCAGCACATCGTCTTCGATGCGCCGCTCGTGCGGCAGGGGGTTGGGGGTCAAACCCGCTTCGGTGACCGCTTCGCTCCAGTTAGCCCAGAGCACGCCACGCCATACGGATTCCCTAACGCCGGTGGCGTCCTCGAACTGCCGAATGCTAGGCGGCCTTCCCTCATTTTCGGCTGCCAAGCGCCGAATGTCGTCGAGGATTTGCACCTTCATGCTGTCAGTCTGAAACGTCGAGTGCTGCTTGCCTAGAGGTTTGAAGAGTGGCGGCAGTCTCGGTTGCCTAGCCAGACAATCACGGCTTCGGGGAGTGAACGTCTGGCACGGGCCAGCCCGCGTTCAACCCAACTCGCTTCCTCCGCCTTCGGCTCCGTGCAGCTCCGTTCCCTGGCGGGCGCTTCGCGGGGTTTGATCGCGGTCTTCATGGCCCGCGCCGGCCTCTCCCCATGAAGCCGCGGAATGGTCCGCGGCATCCAGAAGGAGACCGCCATGACCACTCAATCTCTTCCTCTCGGCCGCAAGCCAACCCACCGCCTCTTCCGTGTCGTCGGCGACGGCGAAAACTCGATCTGGACCCCCATCGGTGCAGCTTGGCCGAACAAGGACGGCCAAGGCTTCAGCATCAACTGCGAAGCCATGCCGCTTTCGGGTCGCATCGTAATGCGCGCCATCACCGAACGTCCGGTGGCGGAATGACTGCCGAGCGCAGCATCGAGGTTCACGCCCTGCATTGGCGGGGCGTGGACATCGAGATCACCTTTGAGCGCGACTGGCTCAGCATCGCGCGGGAGCATGATCTGGCGGCGTCGCATTTGACCGTCACCGCCGTCCAGCCGAAGCGCGCACCGCTGCCGATCACCGAGACCGGCTACCGCTCGCACTTCCTCCACTCCGAGGAGGTTGATCAGGCTGGCGGGCCAATTGGCTATGTCGAAGCTTGGCTCAATCACATGGCGCAATCGCGCGAATGGCTCGACCACGAGCAAGCGAGCCGACAGTTGTCGTTGTTTTAGCGTGGCTCGCGGACGCCCTTCATCGCTTGAAGCTCCCGCTTTGAGGGACCTTCAGGAGGGCTTCAGTCACTCGTAGAGAACTGACTGAGGGCACGGGCGAGCCAGTCCGGCAGATGTGGGCCGGCGGTAACCAGCTCTCCAAACGCCGAAGGCGCCAGCTTCCGCTTCAGCGTCGCGATTGCTGTCTGAGCCTTCTCGGGACCCAGCCAGGTCAGCGCCCGGATCGCATCGCCGGCCGGACGGCCGGCGAGTAATAGTTGCCATGCGGGTGCATGCTTGAACTCGACGGTCTGATTGCCGACGTGGAGCTCCCGGCTCGGCCCGTCAGTCAGATAGATTGTGCGGATCGGCACCTGCGTCGTCAGGCCTAGGGCGTTCGCCGCCGTCGCGCCACTGGTGACGACGATCTCTCCTCGCTGCTCGCTAACGGCGCGTGCGACCTTCTCGACTGACGGCGCTCTCAAGCCGAAGCGGCTTTCCAGGGGGCGCACGTAGAGCCCTCGGCCCACGCGCAGCAGACTGCCGCGATCCGCCAACCACGACAGCGCCCGTTGCACCGCCGCGCGACCTCCCAAGTGCAGGAGCGACCCGGCAGTGATCGAGGTGCCTTCGGGCAGCGCCCCGACACTCTTCATGATCTGCTCGGCCAAAGCTTGCATGCCTACCCGCACTCCGACCGTATCGAGAGGCGCACCGGCGGTGGCGTGGCGATACTAGGGTACCCGAACGCCGCGCTCGGCCAAGCGACCCAAGGCGTCTGCCAACGCATCAGCGGTCTGTAGCTCGAGTCCTTCCTGACGGGTTCCTTCGACGACGGCTGGGCAACCCGTCCATACATCAAAGACGGTCCAGCCCTCTTCATCCGGGCGAATGTCGTAACGTGCGAGCATAGGAAGATCATGCCTCGGCAGCGTCGAGAACTCAATTGCCTGCGCGGGCAGGGCGGGGCAAAAGGTGGGGCCGAGCATGATGATCGATTCATCGCGACCATTAGCACACTGATTAGCACAGACTTCTTGACGAGACGAGAAAGTCTTTAGATTACAGCGCACTGCGGTAATCCTAACCGGACTCAAAATCCGGTTCCGAAAGGAGTGCCGGTTCGACCCCGGCCGCCCGCACCATCAAGGTCAGAAGACCGCCTGCTCTCCCCGCTGGATCGTCGCCTCGCCCCGGATCAGTCGGGCGTGGAAATCGGCGAGGGTGTCAGAGCCGAACTCCGGCGTGGCGTCCGCGTCATACAGGCCAGTTGCGGGGTTCAACACCAGCATGGACTCGGTGGCGTAATAGCGCCCGATCCGGGCCAGTTCGGCCTTGGCCGCCAGCGACGGTACGACGGCACCGGCGAGGCCCAGCACCCCGGCGATTCCGTCCAGCATCGCCGGCGGGACGCGGCTGAAGCGCGGCTCACGCCCCAGCAGGGCGAACAGGGCCTCGCCCTGTTGCCGCGGGGTCTGGGCCGGGCCGGGTCCGCCGATCGGCAGGATGCGGTCGTGGCGGGTCGGGTCGTCGAGGCAATCGACCAGATAGGTCGCCAGGTCCCGGTCGCTGATCGGCTTGCAGGCGGTCAGGGCGCCGTCGCCGAAGATCAGAAAGGGCTTGCCCGCCCGGACCCGCTCCACCTGTCCCGACAGCGATTTGAAATAGGCGGTCGGACGAACGATCGACCAGGTCAGGCCCGATGTCATCAGCGCCGCCTCGAACGCCAGTTTGGCGTGCTGGAAGGCCAGCCGGGGCTTCTGGACGCAGATCGCCGACAGCAGCACCATCTGCCCGACGCCGGCGGCCCGCGCCGCCTCCAGCACATGGATATGGGCGCGGTGATCGATGGCCCAGGCGTCCGCGGCCACGCCGGTGCGCGACGCCATGCAGGACACCACCGCATCGAAGCGCTCGTCGCGAAAGCCGTCGCGGGCCAGCGAGCCCGGATCCGTGACGTCGCCGAAGCGCCGCTCGACCTCGTCCGGCAGGTCCGGACGCCCGCCCTCGCCCTCCGGGCGTGGCCTCAGGAAGCATACGACCTGATGGCCCCGCGCAACGAGGGCCGCCGTGGTCGCCCGGCCGATCGTGCCGGTGGCGCCGAGCATGAAGATGCGCCGGGGCCGGTCTATCGCCGCGTCGTTGCGACCCGGCTGCCGCTCGTCGTCGATCATGGGCGCTCCAGCGGGGTGAAGGATCAGGGCGACGCCTACACTAGGACCTGACGGCCGCAGGGGAAGTCGTCCCGGCGGCGATGGAGGAGAGATCCGTCGCGGCGTCGACCGGTGCGCCGGCAGCCTTGCGCTCGGAATAGCGGTCGACCAGCTGGTCCGCGTGGGGGCGCAGCAGGACGGTGAACCGCACCAGCTCCTCCATCACATCGACGATCCGGTCGTAATAGCTGGACGGCTTCATGCGGCCGTCGTCGTCGAACTCGGCGAAAGCCCTGGCCACGCTGGACTGGTTGGGGATGGTGAACATCCGCATCCAGCGGCCGAGCAGGCGCAGGGTGTTGACCGCATTGAAGCTCTGCGAGCCGCCCGAGACCTGCATCACCGCCAGGGTCCGGCCTTGCGTCGGCCGCATGCCGCCCATGCTGAGCGGGAGATGATCGATCTGCAGCTTCATGATCCCGGAGACCTGGCCGTGGCGCTCCGGGCTGCACCAGACCATGCCCTCGCTCCACAGGGCGTGTTCGCGAAGCTCATGGACGGCGGGGTGATCGTCGGCGACATGCTGATCGGTCAGGGGCAGGTCGCGCGGGTCGAAGATGCGGGTCTCGCAGCCCATCAGCCGCAGCAGCCGCGCCGCCTCCTCGACGCAGAGGCGAGAGTACGACCGATCCCGCAGCGAACCGTAGAGCAGCAGGATGCGGGGCGGCGGGTCGGTCGGGCCCAGACCGGTGGCCGGGGCGCGGCGGACATACGCCGGGTCGAGCGCCGGCAGATGATCGGGATCCGGCAGGTCGCGGAGGCGGCCGCCGCCTGGGGCGTCGACCATCAGCGAACCCGCCGGCCGTCGGGATCGATCACCACCTCGCCGTCCTCCTTGACGAAGGGCTTGAGGCCCTCCTCCGGCAGCAGGTCGAGCACGGCCTCCGAGGGGCGGCACAGGCGCACGCCCTTCGGCGTGACGACGATCGGACGGTTGAGCAGGACGGGGTGGGCCTCAAGGGCGTCCAGCAGCCGGTCGTCGCCCAGCGCCGGATCGCCCAGTCCGAGCTCGGCGAAGGGCGTGCCCTTTTCGCGCAGCACCTCGCGCAGCGGCACGCCCATGCGGGCGACCATATCCTGGACCTGGGCGCGGGTGGGCGGGGTCTTCAGATATTCTATCACCTGCGGCTCGATCCCGACATGGCGGATGAGGGCGAGTGTGTTGCGCGACGTCCCGCAGGCGGGATTGTGGTAGATGGTGACGTCCATGGGGCCTCAGGCGCGGGAGGGTGAGAGTTGGGCGATCAGGGGCTGGCACAGGTCCGCACGGCCCTGGCAGCAGTCGTTCAGGAGGAACAGGACGAGGTCGCCCAGCCGGTCGAGATCGGCGCGATAGATGATCGAGCGGCTGCGTCGCTCGGCGGTGATCAGCCCGGCCCGGGCAAGCACGCCGAGATGGGCGGACATCGTATTGGCGGGCACAGCCAGCTGGTTGGCGATATCGCCGGCGGCCAGACCATCCGGCTCATGTCGCACCAGCAGCCGGAAGGTCTCCAGACGGGTGGTCTGGGCCAGCGCCGCAAGCGCGAGCATGGCGGGCTCGGATTCCATGTTTCCACGATAATGGAATTTAACTTGCCTCTCAAGTGCGGGGCTGCTTTCCGTCATGGCCGGAAGGGCCGTCCCTGCCTGAACCGATGAGGATGACGTCGCCCATGCCGACATTCGAACGCTATCTTTCGATCTGGGTCGCGCTGGCGATCCTCGCCGGGCTGGGGCTTGGCCAGGTCGCGCCGGGGATCGTCGGATATCTCGCGGGGCTGGAGTACGGCTCGGTCAACCTCGTCGTCGCGGTCCTGATCTGGTTCATGGTCTATCCGATGATGGTGGCGGTGGACTTCACCAGCCTCGCCCGGGTGCATCAACGGCCCAAGGGGATGGTCATCACCCTGGTGGTGAACTGGCTGATCAAGCCCTTCTCCATGGCCGCCCTCGGCGTGCTTTTCTTCGAATGGGTGTTCGCCCCCTTCATCGAGCCGGGGACGGCGGGCCAGTATATCGCCGGCCTGATCCTGCTGGGCGCGGCGCCCTGCACGGCCATGGTCTTCGTCTGGTCCCAGATGACGAAGGGCGATCCGAACTACACCCTGGCGCAGGTATCGCTGAACGACGCGATCATGGTCTTCGCCTATGCGCCGATCGTCGCCCTGCTGCTGGGCGTCACCGACATCACCGTGCCGTGGGAGACGCTGGTCCTGTCGGTCGGCCTCTATGTCGTGATCCCTCTGGCGGCGGGCGTGGCGACGCGGATGCTGATGACCCGGCGGGCCGCCAATGCCGCGCAGGCGGAGGCGGCGGTGGGCGCCTTCACCGCCCGGATAAAGCCCTTCTCCATCCTCGGCCTGCTGGCGACGGTGGTGCTGCTGTTCGGCTTCCAGGGCGAGGTGATCCTGTCGCAGCCCCTCGTCATCGTGATGATCGCAATACCGCTTCTGATCCAGTCCTACGGCATCTTCGCCGCGGCCTACTGGGCGGCGAAGGCCTGGCGCGTGCCCCACAACATCGCCGCCCCCTGCGCCATGATCGGCACCTCGAACTTCTTCGAACTGGCCGTCGCCGTGGCCATCGGCCTGTTCGGCCTCAACTCGATCGCGGCCCTGGTCACCGTGGTGGGTGTGCTGGTCGAGGTGCCGGTGATGCTGTCGCTGGTCTGGTTCGCCAACCGCACCCGGCACTGGTTCCCGGCCGGGGAAACGCCGATCCGCGGTCCGGGAAGAAACACGCCGGACTGAGGACCATTTGCTCAGGCCCGGTTGCACCGCGGCCCCCTCGCCCCATCTGCCCCCGATGACCTCTCCCGCCGCCGAGCCCGCGCCGACCCCTTTCAAGGGGCCCGGCTTCCCCGAGTTCGTGGCCCTGATCGCCATGATGATGGCGTTGAACGCCCTTGCCATCGACATGATGCTGCCGGCGCTGCCGGCCATCGGCGACGCCCTCGGCGTGGCGACCGAGAACAGCCGCCAGTGGGTCATCACCGCCTATCTGCTGGGCTTCGGCGGGGCGCAGCTGATCTATGGCCCGCTGGCCGATCGCTATGGCCGCAAGCCGGTGCTGATGGCCGGCCTGTCGCTCTATGTGCTGTTCAGCGCCCTCGCCGCCTTCGCCACCAGTTTCGAGCTGCTGATCGCGGCGCGGGTCGGCACCGGCCTGGGCGCAGCGGCCCTGCGGGTGCTGGCCGTCTCGATCGTGCGCGACCGCTACAGCGGCCGGACCATGGCGCGGGTGATGTCGCTGAGCTTCCTGGTCTTCCTCGGCATACCCATCCTGGCGCCCGCGCTCGGCCAGCTGATCCTGACCGTGGCCCCGTGGCCGTGGATCTTCGGCGTGCTCGCCCTCGCCGGCTCGGCCTTCGCCCTCTGGGCCGCCCTGCGGCTGCCCGAGACCCTGCACGTTGAGAACCGGATGCCGATCCAGGTCGGCCGCATCGCCGGGGCCTTCCGCGAGGCCGTCAGCCACCGGCGGGCGATCGGCTACACCCTGGCCATGACCTGCATCACCGGCTCCCTGTTCGGCTTCATCAACTCCAGCCAGCAGATCTTCTTCGACGTCTTCAACGAGCCCGGCCTGTTCACCGTCGTGTTCGCGGGCATCGCCGGCGGGATCGCCGTCGCCAGCCTGCTCAATGCGCGGCTGGTGGAGCGGCTGGGCTCGCGGCTGATCTCGCACACGGCCCTGCTGGGCTTCATCGCCATGTCGGTGATCCATGTGGCGGTGGCGGTGACCGGCCATGAGACGATCTGGACCTTCGCCGTCCTGCAGGGCCTGACCATGTTCTGCTTCGGTTTCGTCGTCGGCAATTTCGGAGCGATGGCGATGGAGCCGATGGGCCATATCGCCGGGACCGCCTCCTCGGCCCAGGGCTTTATTTCCACCACGGGCGGCGCCTCGCTGGGCTTTCTGATCGGCCAGCAGTTCAACGGCTCGGCCACACCGATGACGGTCGGCTTCCTCACCCTCGGGCTGGCGGCGCTCGGCTTCGTCCTGTTCGCCGAGCGCGGACGGCTGTTCAAGGCGCGGAACCGGGCGCCGGTCCTGGCCGCCTCTTGATCTTTTCGGCCTGCCGGGGCGTTGTCCCGGCAGGAAACGCAGCCGGCCCGACCGAACACGGCGGGCCGGGCGAATGGTCAAGGACGCTCGAACATGATCCGCAGATTTGGACTGGTCTCCACAATCGCGCTCGCCGCTGCGCTGGGCGGTTGCGCCCTGACGCCCGGCTCAGCGTCCGAGATGTCGGTCGTCACGGCTCCGGCGACGGCGCCGGTCGACTATGTGCGCGACGTCCACTCCTACGCCCGGCCCGAGATCGCCCGCGTCACCCACGTCGCCCTGGACCTGACCGCGGACTTCGCGACGGGCACCCTGACGGGCTCGGCCGGTCTGGACATCACCGCCGAGCCGGGCGCCGAGGAGATCATCCTCGACGTCCGCAACCTCGACATCCGGGACGTGCGGGACGCCGCGGGCGCGCCGCTGTCGTTCCAGACGGGCATCGACGACCCCATCCTCGGCCAGCCGCTGACCATTCGCTTCCCGGCCTTCGCCCCCGGGGAACAGCGACGCATCGTCATCCGCTACGCCACCCGCCCCGACGCTGCGGCCCTGCAATGGCTGACGCCGGCCCAGACCGCGGGCGGGCAGCAGCCCTATATGTTCAGCCAGGGCCAGGCGATCCTGACCCGGACATGGATCCCGACCCAGGACAGCCCCGGCATCCGCCAGACCTGGGACGCACGGATCGTGGCGCCGTCCGAGCTGAAGGTGGTGATGAGCGCCGAGGGCCTGCCCCCCCGCGGCGAACAGGCCGGCTCCGGCCAGACCGCCTGGCGCTTCCGCGAGCCCAATCCGGTCCCGCCCTATCTGATCGCCATCGGCGTCGGCGACCTTGAGTTCGCCGCCATCGACGAGCGTACAGGCGTCTGGACCGAGCCGTCGATGCTGCCGGCTGCGCGGGCCGAGTTCGTCTCCACGGCGGAGATGGTCGATGTGGCCGAGCGCCTCTACGGCCCCTACCGCTGGGGCCGGTTCGACCTGCTGGTGCTGCCGCCGAGCTTCCCGTTCGGCGGGATGGAGAACCCGCGCCTGACCTTCGCCACGCCGACCATCATCGCCGGCGACCAGTCGCTGGTGTCGCTGGTCGCGCACGAACTGGCCCACAGCTGGTCGGGCAATCTGGTGACCAACGCCACCTGGGCCGACTTCTGGCTCAACGAGGGCTTCACCGTCTATTTCGAGAACCGGATCATGGAGGCGGTCTACGGCCGCGAGCGCGCCAACATGCTGCTGGCCCTGAACTGGGGCGATCTTCAGGAGGCGCTCGCGGAGTTGCCGGCCGCCGACACCCGCCTTCACCTCGACAATCTGGAAGGCCGCGACCCCGACGACGGCCTGACCCCCATCGCTTATGACAAGGGCGCCTTCTTCCTGTTCACGATCGAGCGCATCGTCGGCCGCGAGCGGTTCGACGCCTGGCTGAAGGGCTATTTCGAGCGCAACGCCTTCCGCCCCATGACCACCGAGCGGTTTCTTCAGGACATCCGCACCCATCTGGTCGCCACGCCCGACCTCGAGCGTCAGCTGATGATGGACGCCTGGATCTATCAGCCGGGCATGCCGTCCAACTGGCAGCCGCCGGTGTCGGGCGCCTTTGCGCCGGTCGATGCGGCCGCCCGCGCCTTCTTCGCCGGCAGCGGCCCGGCCTCGGCCATACCGTGGAGCGGCTGGTCGACGCAGGAGCGCCAGCGTTTCCTGGCCTGGCGGCCCGAGGGCCGCGTCGCAGGCTCCGGCTGGATGAGCGACGCCCAGCTGGCCGACCTGGAGACCACCCTGCAGCTGCGTGAGGAAGGCAATTCCGAGATCGTCTTCTCCTGGCTGCAGATCGCCGTCCAGCATCGCTATCAGCCGGCCGTGCCGACGCTGGAGCGGTTCCTGACCAGCATGGGGCGGCGCAAATTCGTCCTGCCGCTGTTCACCAGCCTTTGGGCAGAGGGCGACTGGGGCCGGGCCATCGCGACCCCGCTCTACGCCCGGGCCCGCCCCGGCTATCATCCGGTGACGACCAATTCGGTCGACGCCGTCGTGGGGCGGCCGCAAGGCTGAGCCTCCCCCTCGCGAAGCTGTGCGCGTCGGCCGCCTTGGCTTGGCGGTCCGTCGGCACTAGGTTCCGCGCCACATCGGCGACCAACGCCGAACGCCTGCTCAAGGAGACGCCCCATGCATGACGCGCCCCAAACGGATGCGGCCGCCCGGCTCGACAAGGAAAACCCCCTTGGGGTCGACGGCTTCGAGTTCGTCGAATTCACCGGCCCCGATCCGGCGGCCATGGTCGCCCGGCTGGAATTGATGGGCTTCACCCAGACCCATGTGAACCCGGCCAATGACGTGGTCCGGTTGAAGCAGGGCGACATCACCCTGCTGGTCAATCGCTCACCGAGCGGTCAGGCGGGCGAGTTCGCCGGCGAGCAC
>Ga0207951_100080_pt1 | contig 72322 bp, 81 predicted proteins | sample Subbio12Aug_8Bad_FD_184830 | JGI IMG/M metagenome (GOLD analysis project Ga0207951, IMG submission 184830) | Serpentinite rock and fluid subsurface biosphere microbial communities from McLaughlin Reserve, California, USA - CR12Aug_8Bad (SPAdes) | ecosystem: Environmental > Terrestrial > Deep... | reverse complement strand
GGCCCGTATTGAAATCCTGTTTTCTTTAATTTATCACTTAAACTGTTATAGATCTGATCAATTTCCTTTACAGGGAACAGATCGTTATTTGGCATTCCACCTGCAAAAGAAATAATATCGGGTCGCGTTGCAACACTCATCAAATCTCTAATTTCCGAGGTTCTCATTTCCTGAACGCATTTTGAAAATGAAGGCATAAATTCTCCTTAAAATTTTTCACTTTTTAATTGGGATATAGAAAATGGTCGATTAAAAATTATTGATGCATTAATAATGCAACGGTGCCATCTGTAAGATATAAAGATGAAGACTATTCTCCGGTTTTTATTCGGACATATAAATCATTTTTTCAATTGAAATAATAATAAAAATTCATCGTAAAAAAAATTAAGAACATGCGGATATATTTTTAGAATGTGCTATTTAGATTAGATTTGATCCGGGAAGTGACTATTTTTTAATTATTTTATTTACTGAAAGAATTATTGATAAAAGTTGACTACAAATGGTTTTCGATCTTTATTTAATTCTTCATTGACTATTTTATAGCGCTTACCATTGGAAGGATTTTTAGAGTTGGGGACAGTATTTTTTGATCTAAGTGATTCCTGAATTTCGCGATCCGGAAAAGTTTGCTTTCTAATAATTTTAGCATTCCAGTTCTTATATTGATCAACATGAAAAATAATTGGCTGATTATTATTGATTTGCCTACTAATAGCAGTTTGTTCAAACTGATGCTGAACATACCTGTTATAATTCGGTTTAGAGTAAATCGAACGGTCATTCAAGACAATTTCACTTCTTTTTCTTCTTGATATAATGTAAGATACAAGAATGACGATCAATAGAAATGCGCCGCTTAAAATAAGTACTGTAAAAATAATCTCAATTAATTCCATAAATCCGGTTTTAGTATTCAGCTTGCTGTCTCAAGTGTAATGCCAAAGTAGAAATTGGATTTTAGATTACTTTGAAGGAGTAGCATTCAATATGAAGTATCAAGTTGAGATTGAGGATAATAATAAGACAGCAGTTGAAGCAAGTTTATTTTTTACTTTTTGTGTCGGTATAGTTTTCATTTTCCGGATTATTTTGGGGCTGGCAGACTTCCCCTTTGCAGCATTCTTCTATATTAACTCCACAATTAGAACATTGACCATGTCCATGAACCCAGACAATTTTGGAAGGAATTCCGCACCAATTACAAATTAAATTCCTCTGGTTGTGATTCGGACTAATATTCTTAACTTCCATGTATACCTTATTTATTTCATTCACATAAATTCTACTGAAGAAAATTAATAATAATTTCGATTTTTTATAATAGGTTAAGGGGTCAATAATTTTATACAAAAATATTATATTCGAACCCGCAATTAAATTACAAAGGAAGGATGATAGTATTTAGAGAAAATAAACCTCAGGTTGGACAGGAAGACATTGTAGGGCATATAGAGTTTCATCACGAGTTTTACAGTATCAACCTAAAAAACGAACGCGATATAATTATCTGGCTACCTCCTTCCTATCAGTCCTCCAATAAAAAATATCCCGTTCTGTATGTTCACGACGGACAAAATTTATTTAGTCCGCACACATCTTATAATGGACACGACTGGCGAATAGACGAAGTACTAACCGAATTAATAAAAGAAAATAAGGTTGAAGAAATAATTGTTGTAGGAATTTACAATAACAAAGACCGGTTGGAAGAATACAACTACTTTACGCCCAGAGGGAAAAAATATGTGCAATTCATTCTCAAGGAGTTAAAGCCCTTTATCGATCAGAATTACAGAACCAAATGCGATAAAACGAATACAGCAGTAATGGGTTCATCAATGGGCGGATTAATTTCTTTCCAGATGGCATGGCATTTTCCAAAAATATTCGGTAAAGCGGCATGCATGTCTAATTCCTTCTGGACTGATAATAGAAAAATCTTTGAAACTGTTGCAAATGATAATAGAGACCATAAAGAACAAAAAATATATATCGATTGCGGATGCGATGAGAAACAACTAATACGCGACAATAAAGAGATGTGCTTGCTGCTTCGAAAAAAAGGTTTTGTTAACAAGAAAAATTTATTTTGTAATTTTGTTAAAGGTGGAAAGCATTCCGAAATAGATTGGTCACAACGGATAGACATCCCTTTAAAATTTTTATTTGGTATTAAATGATTAATCACGAAGAAATTATAAAACGTATTGAACTAATACCGCACCCGGAAGGCGGATATTACCGAGAGGTTTACCGCTCAGAGGAAAATATAATTAGTAACCAACTACCCGACCGGTATAACAGTAAAAGATCCTTTTCAACCTCAATTTATTACATGCTTGTTAAAGAACAAATTTCTGTGTTTCATAAATTAAAATCAGATGAGATCTGGCATTTCTATCACAGCTCTCCATTGCACATTCATCTTCTCGATGCAAAAAGCGGTTACAAAAAATTGAAATTGGGAAATAATTTAATTGCCGTAGAAATACCTCAGTTCGTTATTCCAAAAGGAACCTTTTTTGCTGCTGAAGTTGTAGATAAAAAGTCATTTACTTTAATTGGTTGTACAGTCTCACCGGGTTTTGAATTTGCTGACTTTGAATTCGGGATAGCAGATCAATTGTTAAAACAATTTCCTCAACAAAAAGAATTAATAATACGACTTTCCAAAAAAGATGAATGACAGGATCGAAATAGTCTTCGGTGATATTACCCGATTAGTAGTTGATGCAATTGTTAATGCTGCTAATACAACTTTACTTGGCGGTGGCGGAGTGGATGGTGCAATTCATCGCACAGCTGGCCCAAAGCTCTTGGAAGAATGTAAGACTTTAGGCGGTTGCCAAACTGGCGAAGCAAAAATTACAAAAGGTTACAACCTGCCAGCTAAATATGTTATACATACTGTAGGCCCGGTTTGGAAAGGCGGGAACAATAATGAAGATCAATTGCTAACCAATTGTTATATAAATTCTCTTATAATTGCAGTCGAATACAAAATAAAAACCATTGCCTTCCCGGCAATAAGTACGGGTATTTACTCATTTCCTATTGAACGTGCAACAAAAATTGCTGTTAAAACTGTCAGAGATTTTTTAGGCGAAGATGAATTTTTAGAGAAAGTAATTTTTGTCTGCTTCAGGGAAAGTGATTACAATATTTATAAAAATCTACTGTCTAGCTATACGTAAATCAAAATCCAGACTGTCACGTTTATCTCAAAAATAAAATTGCAATACCCCCAACTGCAATAAATGCCCCCACAATTGAAATCCATGATAAATTTTCTTTGTAATAATATCGTACCATTGGAAGCATAATTATTGGAACAGTTGCCATTAAAGTAGATGCAATACCAACTTTTGCATGCGATACAGAAATTAAGCTGAATGTAATTCCAAGGAATGGACCAATAATAGAACCGATAATAGTAAGGACTAATGCTTTGTTATTATTCTTAAATACTGTGAACGGGTTCTTAATTCTTTTAGCAAATAGAAATAACGGATAGAGAAAAATTATTGATGAAGTAATACGCACGTTAGCAGCAACAAATCCATTTATTTCTCCTTCGTTAAAAGCTAACTTTGCAAATATTAGACCGACTGCCTGACCAATTGCACCGATAAGAGCATAAACAATTCCGGTATTATCAACTTTATAATTAGAAGTGGGTTTTTCTTTACGCTGCAAAACAACCATTGCAATCCCGGAGATTGTAATAACCATTCCCATCACACCAATAAAAGAAATTACTTCATCTAAAAAGATAAATGCTAAAATAGCGGAGATACCCGGTGCCAGTGCCATTACAAGCATACTTAAGCGTGCACCGATATGCTGAAATGATTTAAATAAAAATGTATCGCCTATAACTAATCCGGCAAAACCGCTCAATATTAAATTGAATACCTGTGTAACCGATAAATTTATACTAAGGTTAAAAACTATTATTGTAACCGATAAATAAATTACAGCAAGCAGTAACCTTGTAATATTAACATACAAAGAACCGACCCTTACCGATGCTTCTGTAAATACTATTGATGTTCCCGACCAAAGGATTGCTGTTAAGAGTGCAAAAAATTCACCAACAAGAGGCATAAAAATTTTCCATATAAAGATTAATTATTCCCTTACCATTATAATTTATTAACAGAATTTAATTCCATTATTTTTTCCGAAATTTTTTCCCAGACCATTTCAATAGAGATTGCTTCCATAGCCCGCCTTTCATCTTCATCCGAATAATGTTCGAGTTTATGTGGCGACTTAATGTTTATATGCTGATTTCCATATGCACCCCAGTCAATAGGATCAGAAGAACCGAGTAACGCAACAACAGGAGTCCGGACAGCAACCGCAACATTCATTGGGCCGGTACAGTTAGAGAAAAACAATTTCGAGTTACTTATCAAAGCTGCAAGCTGTCCAATTGTATTTGTTGGTGGTGCTTTAATAGCATCGTTCCCGATATTTGCAACAACCTGATCTGCCAGAATGGACTCATTACTTCCCCAGGTAACAACAATTCTCATATTAAATTCTTTAGCAATTCGTTTACCAATTTCAGCAAATCTTTCCGGCAGCCATGCTCTAATAGATCTGCTTGCACCGGGGTGAATGCAAATTGTACTATCGGGATTAAGACTGTTAATGCTATAAAAATTTTCAGCAAACTTTTTATCATCATCAGAAATATAAATTACCGGATTGTCATCATTAAAAACTAATCCCAAAGCTCTTACAATATCGAGGTTTCTATTTATCTCGTGATATCTGCCAACAGGATGATCTAATTGAATAGTATATAAGTTCATCATTTTCTTTGGACCGCTGCTGATTCTTTCCTTGGCACCTGATAGGTATGTCAATAATGCGGCTCTTTCCGATGTCCATCTTAAGTTTATTGCCAGATCAATTTTTTTTCTTCTTAATTTTAATGCAATTAATAATTGTTTGAGAATGGAATCTTCAACTTTATTTCTATTTGTATTAATAATTAGATGTTCGTTTACTAAAAATCCGGGAGGGATCAGCTGTTTCATTAATGGATTAGTTAAAAGTGTAATTAGGGCATTGGGATAATTTTCCCGGACAGTTTTAATTGCCGGAGTAGCCGCAACAAGGTCACCTAATGCACCCCATTTAATTATTAATATTCTTTCAAAGTTTTTCTTTATCATAGTTTTAAAAGTTCGCCAACTTTTTTGTAAACGTCTTCAACGTTAATACCATCAAGGAAGGGTTTTACATTTATATCCTGATTAGAAAAATTTCTTTTACCAAATATTATAAAATGAAAATCACTTTCGGAATAAAAATTCCAGCACTTTTCGTAGTCTTCAGGAATTAGTGCTAGTACAGGTGTTTGCACTGCAACTGCCAGATGTCTTGTACCTGTATCATTCGCGATTAATAGTTTGCATTTACTTATGAGTGCTGCAACCTTAAGAACATCTGTATTTACAAAGTAAATATTTTGCTGCTTTTCAAAACTATTTTTTATTTCTGTGCATACATCTTTATCCTGAGGTCCTTCGAATACTATGATTCTAATTTCAGGTTTCAATAAAAGCTTATTTATTAATTGAACAAAGTTTTCAACTTTCCAGATTTTTGAAGGTTCGCTTGCACCGGGATGAATGCCTATTAACAAATTATTTGTTAAAATATTTTGGTGCGATATAAAATCATTCACCCAATTTTTATCTTCATCGGAAAAAAATATTTCGGTTCTATTTGAATCGATTCTAACATCTGCCCGGGTAATAATATTGTTATAATATTCAAGATAACTCATCGAGTTCTCTTCAACATTCACATTTCTATTAAATAGAAATGAAAAACTCTGTCTAGCGGGTGCTATTCTAATTTTAGATCCGGAGAACCCTGCCCAGAAGGCAGTTCTATCACCCGGGTGAAGTACAATTACTAAATCAAATTTCTCCTTCCTTATTTTAAAAATAAAATTTATTCCTGAGAAAAATTTTTTAATACTATTATTTCCCTTTAATTCGGTATCAAAAGAAATTATCTTTTTTACATAAGGATTATTTTTGAATACCGGTTCAAAACCTTTCCTGATTAATAAAACAATTTCTGAGTCGGGGTAAGTTTTAGATAGGGATCTTATTCCGGGAGTAGATACTACCAGGTCACCTAAATATTTTATGTTAACTACAAGTATTTTCAAACGATTATATAATCAAATTTGTTTTTGGTAAAATAAACTGTTTTACAAATTATATAAAATTCCGAAACTGATTATCCAATTATTAATTCCGCCATTTGGAATTTTGAGATTCGCATTTGATAAATGCCGGAATCCTGTTCTAATATCAAATGATAAATTGTTTTGCATATAAATGATAACTCCAATATCCAGATTACTATTAAACATAAACCCGGATACCTGTCTATCGGGTGACTTTTGAGAATAATGCGGACCTGTTGAAACCAGGAAATAAGTACTTATAAAATCATTTATGAGGTTGAAAGAAAAAATAAATCCAGCCCCCATCCCTATTTCATGACTTCTCATATTTGCTTGAAATTTTTTATTCGGTTTGTAATATGTAATTCCATATTCTGTTTGCAATATGAGGCTTACTTCCCACGGATTTTTATAAAGTATAGAATACATATAATGAAATTGTGCAAAAAATATTTCATAGGAATAATCAACTTTAAAGTCTATACCAAAACCAAGTATTTTTATTTCCTGATCACCATAGCTAAATGAAAAGCCGATTTTATTCTTTGATGTCTCCTGTAAATCTGTTTGGGTATAATTATTATTTAAGAAGATGAAATTTAGAGCGAGTGAAATAAGAATGTAATGACAAATTCTATTAATCATTTAGTATTTCTTTTTACACAAGAAAATATAGTTAGCGGATTATGATAAAACAAGCATTCATAATCGGCCGCAAAAAATTATAAGTTGAAATACATTTTATATTCGAAAGGATGTGGCATCGTTCCAATTGCCTGAATTTCTTCGGTCTTAATCTTTACCCATTGTTCAAGCAACTCATCGGTAAAAATGTTTCCTCTTCTCAAGAATTCATGATCAACTTCAAGTGCATCAAGCGCTTCTGTCAAATTTCTTGGCAACATGTGTATTTTATGTTTGGTTTCATCATCAAGAAAATTTCGGTCGTATGGTCCGAAACCTTCTTTTACCGGATCAATTTTATTAACAACTCCATCAATTCCGGCAAGCAACATAGCCGATAAACAAAGGTAGGGATTTGCAGTAGCATCAGGCGGTCTATATTCAAACCTAACCTCATCAGGGTTAGAAATATATTTGGGAATTCTAATTGCAGATGCACGATTACCCTGACCGTATGTTAAAGCAACCGGAGCTTCGAAACCGGGCACAAGACGTTTGTAAGAATTAGTACTTGGATTCGTAAATGCAGAAAGTGCCGGGGCGTGTTTTAACAATCCGCCGATAAAATATAGAGCCAGTTCATTAAGGTTTCCATATGCGCCTTTCTTGTAAAAAGCGTTCTTCCCTTTTTTTGTAAGGAACAGATGTAAATGCATTCCATTACCGGCTTGTTGATACATCGGCTTTGGCATAAATGTAATGAATAAATCTTTTTGACGTGCAAAATTGAAAAGAACATATTTCGCAGTAACAATATTATCTGCTGTGTCTAAAAGACTTGAGAAATAGGTTTCAATTTCCTGTTGACCTCTTTCACCAACTTCGTGATGATGATATTTTACATTTATTCCAAATTTTGCAAGAAGCTTACATGCTTCGTCTCTAAAATCATCGTAAATATCAAAAGGATTTGCAGCGTGATATGCCTTCTTATAGAACTCCTCGGCATGTTCAACAGTATAATATGAAGTTGCAGTGCGGGTATCATAATTAACTTTAGAAAATATATAAAACTCAAACTCGGGTCCCCACATGGATCTATCTGTACCTGTTGTTTTTTTAAGTAATTCTTCCGCTTGCTTTGCTAGGTATCTTCCATCCTGAGAGAATTTTGAGCGCTTTTCATCTGTTAGTATAATGTTTGAATAAAAACTTAATGTAGGAGCCTCTCTAAAAAGATCAATAACAGCAGTATCAAGATCAGGAATTAAAATCATATCGCTGTTTTCAACTTTCTTAAAACCATAGCTTGACCCGTCAAAACCAACACCCTCTTTAATTATTTGAGAAATTAGATTATCGTGCATTGGAAGTGAAATATGATGTAACCTACCGGTAAGGTCGATGGCTTTTAAATCAATAACTTCAATTTTATTTTTTTTGATTAAAGCATTAATTGATTGCAAAGAATGTTTTGGCATAAAATCCTCATTACAAAATAATAGAGATAAAAAAGCCCCGCCTATAGCGAGGCTGACTGTTTTAAAAAAATGATTATTTACCTGAATAATTTATTGCTGAGATTCCAGGGAATACACCCGTAGTATCAAGTTCTTCTTCAATTCTTAATAATTGATTGTACTTTGCAATTCTATCAGTTCTGCAAGCCGATCCGGTCTTAATTTGTCCGGCATTGGTAGCAACTGCAACATCTGCAATTGTAGTATCTTCAGTTTCACCAGAGCGGTGACTTATTACAGCAGTATAGCCAGATCTCTTTGCCATTTCAATACAATCTAAAGTTTCTGTTAAAGTTCCAATCTGATTCAGTTTGATTAAAATAGAATTAGCAATTCCTTTTTCAATTCCCTTTGCAAAAATTTCTGTGTTAGTTACATAGATATCATCGCCTACCAACTGGATTTTATTTCCAACTTTATCAGTCAATAATTTCCAACCATCCCAATCGAATTCTGCCATACCATCTTCGAGTGAAATTATTGGATATTTATTGATCCAGTTAACCCAGTAATCAACCATTTTTTCCGGAGAGATGTAGGATTTATCCGACTTAAATAAGTAGTAGGATTTTTTCTCATTATCCCACATTTCGCTGGCAGCAGGATCGAGCGCAATAAAAATATCTTTACCGGCTTTGAAACCGGCTTTCTCAATTGCTTCAAGAATAACTTCGATTGCTTCATCATTGGATTTTAGATTAGGTGCAAAACCACCTTCGTCACCTACAGCAGTATTGTAACCTTTCTTTTTAAGAACCGATTTTAATGTATGAAATGTTTCAACACCATACCGAAGTGCTTCTGCAAATGTTGGTGCGCCAACCGGCATTACCATGAATTCCTGGAAGTCAACATTATTATCGGCATGTTTTCCTCCATTAAGAATATTCATCATTGGTACCGGTAATGTCCTTGCACTTGTTCCACCGATATAACGATATAAAGGGAGTCCCAGAGATTCTGCTGCAGCTTTGGCACATGCAAGCGAAACACCAAGTATTGCATTTGCACCAAGTTCAGCTTTATTCGGAGTGCCGTCTAATTGAATCATCATGTTGTCAATAGCAACCTGGTCCGTAGCGTCAAAGTCTATTAATTCATCCGCAATTTTAGTATTTACATTTTCGACTGCCTTTTTAACACCTTTGCCAAGATATCTGGTCTTATCACCGTCACGTAATTCAACAGCTTCGTTCTCTCCCGTAGAAGCACCGCTTGGTATTTCGGCTCTTCCAACTATTCCATTTTCTAATGTTACTTCTACTTCAATAGTGGGGTTACCTCTTGAATCAAGAATCTCGCGTCCCCATACATCAACTATAGTTGTCATTTTTTATTCTCCTTTTATGAATAACATAAACTCATTTTTTGTGTTATGAAATTTAGTAAAATAGGACGAATTCATACTGATAAAATTCCGAAAATTATTTATGTTTGAGAAGGTGATGGAGTTCACCACTTTCATGATTAATATGAACCCGTACTAGTCGGGGAAACCGCCCACCAGGCTGATAACTCCTATCATATTTTTTAAAATTATCCGGAGTACTTTTATGGTAAATTACCTTTTAGTATCAGCAGGTGCTGCTATTGGTGGTGCAGCAAGATATTGGCTCTCTGATTTTGTTTATAAGTTTTTACCTGAGAACTTTCCTTATGGAACACTGACTGTCAATATCATTGGTAGCATTATCCTTGGTGTTGTTATTTATCTTTTTGATAGTAAAGAATTGATTTCGCCGGGACTTAAATTGTTTCTGACAATCGGTTTTTGCGGAGGATTTACAACATTTTCAACCTTTTCGTTAGAAACAATAAATCTTATTCGCAACTCTGAATACTTGTTCGCATCATTAAATATACTTTCAAGTCTAATTCTTTGTCTAGTTGCTGTATTTGTTGTTTCAGTAATAGGGAATTGTTAAATGGAGGTAACATGCAAATAAAAGGGGAAGCAAAACTATTAAGAATTTTTCTTGGTGAATCTGATAAGATTCATTCTACTACTGTATATGAAAAAATTGTAATGGAAGCAAGAAAAGCCGAATTAGCCGGTGCAACTGTCTTTAAAGGAATTATGGGATTTGGTGGAAGAAGCAGAATTCACACATCAAAAATCCTACGTCTATCTGAAGATATGCCGTTGACAATAGAGATTGTTGATGAGGAAGAAAAAATTGACCTATTTATTCCAACAGTCGAAAAGATTTTTGAAGAGGCAAATTGCGGCGGCTTAATAACAATTGAAAAAGCTAATATCATAAAATATGTCGCTAACCAAATAAAATAACCCAATACAGTCTTTTCTTTGGAATGCTAATCAAAAAATCTGAAAAAATTGCTTTTTAGCAATTGGATAAAATTAATTTCCGCCATTTGTTAATACTTTCACAGCTATGCAATCAAGTAATATCCTATTGGCCAGATAATTTGTTAAACTTCTTTTTATTATACGCCAGCCATTTATATCAAAAAGCTCGTTGAGTTCCAATGAATCGGAAAATTGAGGATTGTTTTCAAGCAGATCCAAAAGCTCTTTATTTTGTGTAAGTATTATAGTTTTTTGTTCATTGCCAAGAATAATTGAAAGAGATTCTACTAAAATATTTGAGGAAGGTTGAATTCTTTGAGTAGTTGGAACTTCTCGCGTTTCTAAACGGATCATTCTTGCACGAGCTTCTGGCCCAACAACATCTTTTGCCGTACTTATCATATCGAGAAGGTAATTTCTAACAGCATTTAAATCCCGAAATGACTTTAACATTTCCTCATTGTGTAACTCCATTAACGCTTTTGCAATATTTGATATTTCTTTTAGATAATGATTTCTTTGATTACTGGGAACAAAGTACATCAAAACAATATGGACTGGTTTATCATCGGACGAATTATAGTTAATGCCATTGGGACTCCACCCGACAGCGCAAAGCAAATCACCTTCGAAGGAAACACGTGCATGCGGAACAGCAAATCCTTTTCCAAGCGAAGTGTTAAAACTTTCTTCGCGCTTTAATACTGAACCGGCAATATCCGTATTGTTAGGAATTGAGGGTATTGCTTCCAATATATGAGCTAAAAATTGTAATGAATGACTTTTATCATTATCGGGTAATTCAATTAGTCTTCCTTCCTGAAGAGCATCAAGTAATGCATCCATTTTTAATCATCCCCGTATTTTTTAAAAAACCAAGTTTTAATAAAGTGAGTTAAGATACTATATGATAGAAGAAAAACAGCAATCCACAACCAGTAAATAAGTGGAAGAGGAACCAAGCCAAGTGATTCTGCAAATGGTGAATACGGAAGCCAAGCACCTATTGCCATAATTAATAGTGTTGTTAACGTCATTGATAGTGAAGCTCTACTACCAAAAAATGGAATACGCTTCGTTCTTATTATATGAACAATTAATGTCTGGGTAAGAAGTGATTCTACAAACCAACCCGTTTGAAAAAGACTTTCCAAATAATTTTTTTGCTGTTGAGTAGTTGCTGGATTTAGATAATCTTTAGCATAAAAGAAAAACCACATCAAAGCAAACGTTGCATAATCAAAAATAGAGCTAATGGGACCAATAAAAATCATAAATCGTTTTATATTACTAATATTCCACTTCAGTGGTTTTTCAATTAATTCTTTGTCAACATTATCTGTTGGAATTCCAGTTTGAGAAAAATCATAAAGTAGATTATTGGTTAATATCTGAACCGGCTTCATAGGTAAAAACGGGAATAAATAACTTGCACCAAGTACACTAAACATATTTCCGAAATTAGAACTGGCTCCCATTCTAATATATTTTACAATGTTAGCAAATACTTTTCTTCCTTCAATTATTCCTTCTTCAAGAACCATTAAACTTTTTTCGAGCAGTACTATATCAGCCGATTCTTTAGCAACATCTGCGGCACTGTCAACAGAAATACCAATATCTGCGGCGCGTAAAGAAGGTGAATCGTTTATTCCGTCTCCTAAATATCCTACAACATGGCCTAATTCACGAAGTTTATAAATTATTTTTTCTTTTTGAGTAGGAGAAAGTTTTGCGAAAACATTTGCCTCTTCAATTACCTTATTAAATTGTTCAGAATTCAAATTATCAATTTCATCACCGGTAACAATTCTACTAATTTTTAGTCCAACATCATTGCAGACTTTTTTAGTTACCAAAGCATTATCGCCGGTAAGAATTTTTACATCTACTCCATTGTTATGTAAAGCAGCTATTGCTTCAGCAGATGATTCTTTAGGGGGGTCGAAGAAAGCAATATAACCCAATAAAATCATATCACTTTCATCTGATACTGTAAAAGTTTTCTTATCCCGCGGAAATTCTTTGTAAGCAATTGCTAAGACACGGTAACCGTCGTTATTTAAATCTTCAACTTCTTCATAAAGGTCGTTTTGAAGCATTGGAATAAGAGGATAGATTTCATCATCAACCTGATATTTATTACAAACAGAAAAAATTTCCTCAACAGCTCCTTTGCAAATCAAGACGTGGTCACTTTCATATTCAACAACAACAGACATTCTTCTTCTTTGAAAATCGAAAGGTAATTCATCAACAAGAACACATTTAGCTTCTACATTTAAATCAATATGAGAAATTATTGCGCGGTCAATTAAATTACGAAGCCCCGTTTGATAAAAACTATTTAAGTATGCATAAAGTAAAACATCACGACTTTCCTTTCCCGTAATATCAACATGTTTTTCCAGAACTACTTTGTCTTGAGTTAATGTACCAGTTTTATCTGTGCAAAGGATATCAATAGCACCAAAATTCTGAATTGAACTAAGATGTTTAACAATAACTTTTTTCTTTGACATTGTTAATGCACCCTTTGCAAGATTAACAGTAACAATCATTGGTAACATTTCGGGTGTAAGTCCAACTGCAATTGAAAGACCAAAGAGCAAAGCTTCGAGCCAGTTCCCTTTGGTAATGCCAACAATCATAAAGACTGCTAAAACCATAACCATCATAAACCGAATCATCAAATAGGTGAATGATTTTACACCTTTATCAAAACTTGTAAGAGGTCGCTTTTCAGTTAATCTTTCCGATATTGCACCGAAGTAAGTACGTGTTCCTGTATTTACTACAACACCGCGTGCACTACCACTAATTACATTACTCCCTTGAAAACACGCATTCAATAATTCAAAAACATAGTTGCCAATAATTTGTTGTTGATCAGATTTCTTTTCAACCGGCATTGATTCACCGGTTAATACCGATTGGCTTACAAAAAAATCTTTTGTGCTAATTAGTCTTAAATCGGCTGGAACAATCGAACCGGCTTGGAGCAGTACAATATCACCCGGGACAATCTCTGAAATCGGAATTTCAACTTCTTTGCCATTTCTTAATAAAACTACGTGAGTTTGTACTCTCTTTCCAAGAGCTTCAACTGCTTTGTTAGACCTTCTATCAAGAACATATGATAATCCAACACTTAAAAGAATCATACAACTTACAATGAAAGTTGATTTAATCTCCCCAATGAATCCTGAAACAACAGCAATGATAAGAAGTTGAACTACAAGCGGACTTTTGATTCGATTAAAAATATCGCCAACAAAGCCAATTGTTTTTGCATGCGCAAGCTCATTTCTTCCATATTCATCAAGTCTTTTTTCAGCTTCTTCCGTCGTGAGTCCTTGAGGTTTTGTGTCCAGTTTTCTAAATGTTTCCTGAACTTCAGTGGTACAAATATCAATCAGTAATTTTTCTTGTTCGGAAATTTTATGAGGAGCTTTTGCTTCTTTTGTAAAAGTTGAAGAAGGAACTTTAGAAAAAATTGATTTTGTCACTCTTGTTCTCCCCGATTATATTTAGCAAAAAATGGATGAAATAGGCTAGCGGAAAAAACGCAATTCTTTTTCGTATTATAAGAATGATCAAAAAGGTATTTCTGTTTCATTGCCACCTCGCAAAGAAAGAATCTCTTGGAGATAAGCCAATGAAAATTAGTAGGTCATTTCCAAGGGAAGGTGTTTAAGAATATGTTTATTTTTCTATCCTTAGCGCCAGGTTCGTCTGAATCGGGCATCTTTTTTCCTAAATTATTTTTAATGACTCTTGCAAAAATAAATTATTTTTTTCTAATAGCCATAAGATTTTTATTAGAGCAATTTGCTAAATATGGTTTATCTATCTGTAAGTTTTTTTGGTACTAAAAAATTTCCTGTTTTTGTTCAGAATAATGGCGATGGAGTTCGCCATAACCATTCCTTAAAAGTTGGAATTAATAACTCCTACCAAAAGCTATTCATTCTGTTATGTGGTTTACGATAAATAATTCTGTTTTGGCCCTCATTTCATTAGAGAAAAAAGAATATAATGATGGTTATGATCAAGAAAATATTAAATAGTTTTTATGAAGATTTAAAATCTATTTATAAGTCATTTGAGGAAACGATAAAGAAAAATATTCTCTCTACCTTTTTATTTCTCCTCATTTACATCACATTGTTTTTTATTGACCCCTTGATAAGAGAATGGTTTTCTAAAATTCACAATTATGTAACTGACTTTATTTTTAATATGGGCCATTTTTATGGCAAGTTTTACCTAACATTTTATGCAATCCTATTTTACTTTATTTTAGGTGTAATTTTGCAAAAAGACTATTTTAAAAAAATCGGTGTGCTTCTTTTAAAATCTTTCCTTATTTCAGGTTTTTTAATAACAATTTTAAAATCAATTTTAGGGCGTTCACGGCCTTATACAGGCAATGGTCACCTCACATTTAATTTAATTACATTCGGTCCAAACGAAAAACTTTCTCTTCCTTCTGGCAACGTTGGGATTGCATTCGTATTTTCTACTATAACTGCTTACCTTGTTGATAACAAAATATGGAAGTGTTTTTGGTACTTAATGGCAGTAATTACTTCTTTTAGCAGAATTTATAATGACCAGCATTGGTTTACAGATGTAATTATGGCAGCCGCAATTTCGGTTAGCATTACAAAACATAATATTAAGAGAAGCAAAAAGGAAAATAGGCTAGAAGGAATTTAAAAATGTCCGTACTAAAATTAACTGCAAAACTTATACAGGAAGCCGAGATCAAATTAAAAAGTGATGGTTTGAATATTGCTGTTCTTCAAGAAACAATTCTACAGAAAGAATTAAAATTGCTCTCTAAAATAGAAAAGAAGAAAATAGTTATTAAAAAGAAAAAATTTTTTAATTTCTCCAGAGCCGAGAATTTTAAAGGATACAAAAAGGAAATTATTTCTGATCTTGCAGCAAAAGGAATCTGCCCGGGATGTCTGCATCAAAAAGGAAGCGAATCTTTCTATATACATGAAATTATAAGATTTTATAAGGATGAGGAATTTCAAAAAAAATATGAAGATGAAAAAATTATGCTTTGCAGAAATCATTTTCTTTTACTATTAAACGAAGCAGACGGTGTAGAGATTTTCGATTATTTCATAAACTTACAATTGCATAAGATTACTATTCTGCAAAAACAGTTAGCCGGATTTGTTGCTAAACATGATTACCGTCTTAGAAAAGAAATGACCGGCATAGAAGAAAAATCTTGGGCGAATGTTTTTGAATACTTCGGCTCTAAGAAATATATTACTTCCAGTAAATAACCTGCTAATATCAAATAGATTAAAAATCAATATTCCCCTATTATCAGAAAAACATTATCTTTGTGTAGAATTTGCACTCAAAAAATTGATTTATGAATGCCCCGGTAGCTCAGTGGATAGAGCAGCGGTTTCCTAAACCGTTGGACGGAGGTTCAACTCCTCTCCGGGGTACAAACTTCTAAAAAAAGGAGAAATATGAAAAAAGCAATGTCGGCTTTTGTTTTCGCTCTTGTAGATATTGTCTGTTTTCTTCAAGGCGGTGTAATTTTAGCATATTCACTATTTCATATTAGTTACAAAGTTGAAATTGTTCGCGGTGAAGGGTTCAATACTGTTGAAATGCAAAATGTACCGGTTGCCATCGGAGGTTATTATTACTACTCAGAACCTTACATTAAAGTGGCTTTAATAGGAATTGCTTTAATAATTACTGGTTTTTTAATGAGAAGTTGGCGAAAAAATTATTAATTTTACACGTAGTATTTAATCCTTCAAGGAAAAATAGTTTTTCATTGTGACTCAGATAACTATTTACCATCGACTAAAAATTTATTTTTACATAAATATTTTCCAAAAAAATACGAAGGGCGTTCTATGAATAAACTTTCACTTGTTTTATTTGTAGTATTTTTAACTTTCTTAAGCACAAATTCTTTTGCACAATTTAAGGAGTTTGGTTTAAAGGGTGGAATTCAGGTAAATGGCGCATTATCGGCAACAGAATTTGAAGATGATAATGGAATTGCACTTTCATCATATCTATTCAGAGCATTTTTAAGGTTCGAGTTATCAAAATATTTTAATGCAGAACTTGGCGCTGGATATGGTAATTTAAGTGGTGACGATTTTAACTACACAACAATGAAAAAAGGAACCGGTGAATACAGCACTTCAATTATCCCGATTGATGCACGGTTACTATACACACCATTCGATCTCGAAAGTTGGAATCCATACTTTTATGCCGGTATCGGTTTAATGAATTATAATGTTGGAACTAAACCTGGTGTTGTTTCTCCAAAACCTGTTGAAGCTGATGGTTGGACAGCCGTTATTCCAATCGGCTTGGGAACTGAAATTAAATTGAGTGATGAAGTATTGTTAGATCTGAGTGTTGGACTCAACTATTCTATGACTGAAAACATTAACTTCTATAAGATTGTTGAATTCAATGATGGTTATTTTAATATTGGCGCCGGTATTACATTTACCGGTGAAAGCATGAACTCCGATAAGGATAAAGACGGTTTAACAAAACGCGAAGAATTAGAACTCGGTACTGATCCCAATAATCCCGATACAGATGGTGATGGATTAAATGACGGTGCTGAAGTTAAACAATACAATACCGATCCAAAAAATCCTGATAGCGATGGCGACGGTTTGAAGGATGGTGAAGAAGTATTTACTTACAAAACCAATCCTGCTAAAGCAGATACGGACGGCGATGGATTAAATGATGGTGATGAAATTCTTAAATTCAAAACCGATCCATTGAAAGTTGATACTGATGGCGATGGCTTGAAAGATGGCGAAGAAGTTCTAAAATATAAAACCGATCCATTGAAAGCCGATACTGATGGTGATGGATTAAATGACGGTGAAGAAGTAATGAAACATAAAACCGATCCATTAAAAGTTGATACCGATGGCGGTTCTGTTGGTGATGGAGTAGAAGTTAAACGAGGAACTAACCCGTTAGATCCAAGTGATGATGTTCCTGTTGTTGTTGTTGATAAAGAACAATCTTTCGATATGGTCTGGTTTGCATTAAACAGCTATAAACTTTCTAAGACAGCTAAAACAACTCTCGATAATGTGTATGGTGTATTTGCTAAACTTGAAGATGCTAAGCTTTATTTAAGTGGTCATGCTTGCGCATTAGGCCCGGATGATTACAATATGAAACTTTCTACAAGAAGAGTTAATGCTGTTAAAGATTACCTTGTAAAGAAAGGTATTAATGCCGCTGTAATTACAACCGAATCATTTGGAGAAACCAAACCGGCATTCCCGAATGACAATGAGAAAAACAGAAGCAAGAACAGACGCGTAGAGATAAAAGCTACATACAAAGAAAAGAAGTAAGATAAATTAAGATAGGAAATAAAAAAGGCTTGCGATTGCAAGCCTTTTTTATTTATCGACTTATTTTTTAACTGCGGTCCAGTTACCGCCCATACCAGTTTCGGACCAAGTGCCGGATCCGTTCTCATAATTAACCTTGCCATTAAATTGTGCAACCTTCATACTCATAATCTCAACATCACATACAAATGTTCCGTCTGCTAAAATTTTCCCGTTAAATCTTGCATCATAATTTTGACCCTGTGTTGCAATACTTTTTAGAAAACTAAAAGTATTATCCTCACTAACATTAAATTCAATAGTATCGTTATAATCACCTTTAACAGTAAGAACCCATGTTCCCTGGAAGGTATCTTTTTGAAAGAGAGAACATGCAGAAATTAGAAATAAAATAGTAATGAAAGAAATAATTCTGGAATTCATTTATCACCTCAGATGTTTTGTGGATCCAAACCGGATTGTTTAAATAGTTCTTTATACTTCGATTTTACTAAATCTTTCAACTCTTCAAGCGAATTAATAAAGTCCGAAAGCGCAACATCACCTCCAAACTTAAAATAATATTCAACCAAAATTTCCAAATACAGATGGGTTATTTTAGAAATCGAATCAAATGAAGCTGAAGTATCTTTTCCTAATTTACCCAGAAATTCCTCTTCTTCAGGACGAATAAGATCTTCCTCTTCAAGAACAGAAAAAATATCGAACTCACCTTCTATTTCGCTCCGCTTAGCCCATATTCTTGCAAGCTGGAGGAGAACACTTACAATTTCTTTAAGTTTTTGATCCCTTACAATTTTTAATTCCTCAATTGTCCTATCCTTAATTGTCTCTTCAATGGAATCGATATTCAGTTTTTCCAGAATTGAAGAGAGCTGAAAAGCTTTCTCTTTTCCTTTAACCATTTCCTTGAATTTGTGATGAATTTTTTCGTCGAAAGCAATTTCTGAATCACTCCTTATATTAAATGTATAGAGCAGTTCTAATATTTCATCTTTTCTATCAGGGAATTTCCGGTCTAAAAATTCCTCTGTATATTCTAACGATTCACTTCCCATAGATGGATGATCAATTAAACTAACCAGATATGATTTTATTTTCAGCAAAATAAGGAAGAGATCGAATTGCTTATTACTCATATACAACCTTACATTTTATAATAAAGTACCACTAAGAAAAAACATTGCAACTGAAAAGTAAATAACAATTCCTGTAACATCAACCAGAGTTGCAACAAAAGGAGCCGATGAAGTAGCCGGATCGAATCCCAATCTTTTTAATATAAACGGAAGCATTGAACCCATTAAACAACCCCACATTACTACACCTACAAGTGAGGTTGACACGGCTAATGCTACTAAAAACCAGTGTTCTCCGTATAAATGAGCCGACTCCTGCCAAATCAAAATTCTTAAAAATCCGATACATGCTAATATCAATCCCAGGGTAAATCCGGTTAGAATTTCTCTTCTAAAAACAAAGAACCAGTTTTTTAAACTTAACTCGCCAAGAGCAAGTGAACGGATGATTAGTGTGGAAGCTTGAGAACCCGAATTTCCACCGCTCGAAATTATCAACGGAATAAACAATGCAAGAACAACGGCTTTGCTAATTTCATGTTCAAAGAAACCCATTGCTGTAGCAGTAAACATTTCTCCAACAAACAAAACACTCAACCATCCAGCCCGTTTTTTAATCATACCCAGAATTGAAGTTGAAGGATACGGTTCATCAAGGGTTTCCATACCGGCAATTTTATGAATATCTTCTGTAGTTTCTTCTTCTGCAATATCCATAACATCATCAAATGTAACTATACCTACTAAAATTCCGGCAGCATCAATAACAGGCAAAGCAGTTCTATCATATTTCTTAAATAATTCGACAGCATGTTCCTGATCATCAATAACACTTAAGGTAACAAAATTGAAATCCATCAAATCAGTTACAAGTGTATCTAAAGGTGCTAATAAAAATTCTCTTATCTTAATATCATCAAGAAATCTTCCATTCTTATCAATTACATAAACAACGTTTAAGGTTTCCTTTTCCCTTCCGTTCTCTCTTATATAATTGAGTGTCTGCTTAACGGTCCATCCTTCTTCAACAGCGATGTAATCGGGAGTCATTACCCTACCAATACTATTTTCCGGGTATCCGAGTAATTGCTGTGCAATTTTTCTTTCGGATGGAGATAAGTATGTAAGTAACTGCTTAACGACATTTGGAGGCATCTCTTCAAAGAGCGCAGTTCTGTCGTCGGGCGACATTTCGTTTAGTATTTCTGCAAAGTTTTCTTTACTTAATGAATGGATAAGATTCGATTGAGTATCAAAATCGAGATACTCAAAAACGTCTGCTGCTAATTCTTTATGAAGAAGTCTGAATAAAAGGGTTTGCTCTTCTTCTTCGATTGAATAGATAAGATCCGCAAGATCTGCCGGAGTCCAGTCAAGAAGGACGTCTTTTAGTTCTACAAAATTTTTTTCTTTTATCAATTCGATAATTTCTGGTTTGACAAGCTGGGAGAGCATGCGATCCTCCTTCTAAACTGCGAGGTTTGAAAAAATTCTATAAAGAAACGGGACAAAAATATTATAAAACCGGTAAATAGCATAAAGGAAAATGTTTGAGAACGTTTTTAAATGTCAGGATTATTTTAAATAAAATTGAAAAGCCAGCGACGATATAAAATAAAAAAGCCGTTCAACATATTCTGAAGAACGGCTTGCATAAAAAACTTAGAGATTAATCTTCCGTATGAGCAAGCCAGAAACCGCCAATAGCATTTAATTGTGTATCGCCCCATACTTCTGCAAGAATAACAAATCCATCTCTCGATACACCCGAAGCTCTAATGCTGTATCTAACCTGTGTTGATCTTTCTGCATCGAGTAATGATGGCATTACAACAACTTTAGGTTTTTTATCGAATGGTTTTGGGAAATTAATTTCATATTCTACAATTCTTTTACCCTGGTTAGTATGCAAAGTGTAATTGTCTTTATTTTGATCTTTGCTGTAAAAGAAAGTGCCGCTTTGAACTTGAACTTGAGCATAAGCAACTGCACTTACAAAAAAGAACACAGTTAAAGTGAAAAGTAATTTTTTCATTTTTTTCCTCCTATTGAATGACTATTGGATAAACCCTCGAATTGCTGTTCAAAGTTCTTAATTAATTAACTTTTTGTCAATATTTTAATTGAAATAATGATATGTAAATGTTCTTTAACACACCCATAGATTAAAGAATTTATTACAAATTAAGATACTTTTTAATAATTGCAAAAGAATCTGTTATACTGGTCGGTTTATATCCCAACTCTGTTTCAGCTTTTAACGTGATAAGACCTGATTTCAAAGGGCGTGGAGCAGGTTGTTTTAATTCCTCGGTAACAATCGATTTTATTAGAGATTTATCGAGCATAAAATAATCTGCAATACGATTCGTAAATTCCAAACGGGATAAAATTTCCGGTCCGGCAATATTGTAAATTCCTTCTTTTTTGTATTCAATTATTTTACTAATTGCGAAACAAATATCATCTATAAATGTTGGATTGTTATATTGATCTTTTACTATTCTAATTTCCTTATGCGAAGAGAGGGATTCAACAACCCACTTAACAAAATCCGGTCTTCCAAATTTAGCCGGTCCATATAGCACATTAGAACGTAAAATTGTAAAACGAACACCACTTGTACGGATTGAATTCTCCGATGCTAATTTTGATCTTCCGTAATAATTAATTGGCGAGGGTTTATCCACTTCCGAATAAGGTCCGTTCTTACCATCAAAAATGTAGTCTGTTGAAATATGTATAAGATGAGCATCAATCGTCCAGCTATACAAAGCAATATTTTCCACACCGTTAACATTAACCTTCCATGTAAGTTCTCTCTCGGATTCTGATTTATCAACGTTGGTGAAAGCCGCTGCATTAATAACAAAATCGGGGAAAAAATCCAGAACGATATCTTTAACCCTCTGCTTGTTTGTGATATCCAATGGTTTGTATTCAACATCTTCGATGAAAGAGTTCTCTTCCTGAGAAGTGCATAAAAGTTCGACATTTGAGGAAGCGGAAAAATAATTAGTAAGTCGCTGCCCTAACATTCCATTTGAACCAATAATCAGTATTCTGGTTTTTAACATACTTCCATCAATCATGTAAAAACAAATTAATATTATCCAATAAATTCATGGATACGGCATTACCGGCAGATTTAACAGCCATCTCAAGGGAATAAGCGGTATCTCTTCGACAAAGATAGTTATAAAAAAATACTGCCCCAAAAATATCGCCGCAGCCAATCTTGTTAACAACATTTACAGAGGATGCGGGCCTGGTAATAGATCGTAAGTTTGAATTCTCCAGGTAATATAATTCAGCGCCATGCTTACCGCGTGTTACAATCAAATATTTTAGTCCGTATTCAAGAATTGATTTTATTGCACACGATCTGTTTGACTCACTGGTGAGAGTCGATAATTCCATTTCATTACACTGCAAGATATCAACATTCGAAATCCATTCACCCGCATCAGGGACAGTTCTGAATTTCCTTGTCATATTATTATCAACACCGCGCGAAAGAGTGTGCAAATCGAAATAAATTAATCCACTATAATTTCTTCTAATCTGCTTTAACTTATCAAGCGAAATATCGAATCCGGTAATCATATTGATTAATATCCCGTCGAAAAGATTCCAGTTTTTAATTTTATTAATATCCAGTTCGGTGGATAGATTTGTATATATTTCTTTTCGTTCTTCGTCTTCGGGTAATTGCAAAAATACTTCCGGCAATGAATTCAGTTCATTAGAATATGTTAGATCAACTCTAGAAAATAAATTATTAAATAGGTGAATAGACTTTTTATTATATCCGGTAAGTAGAAATACTTGATCGGGTTGATTTATAACAGAGAGAACACCTAACAATGAATAGTAGATTCCACCCGGAGAAATCCGCAATTGATTTCCCTTTTCAATTTTATCGATTATTGAATGACCGAGTAATAAAATTTTCATTCTTAAAAAATTGCCGTATTTTGATATGTGTGATTTTTGTTTTTCTACCTATTTAAAATAATGAACTGAAGAATAACTTTGTGAAAGAATAATATGAAAATTGGAATTACATGTTACCCGACATATGGAGGAAGCGGAGTTGTAGCTACAGAACTTGGATTGGCTCTTGCATCGATGGGGCATGAAGTACATTTTATAAGTTATGCTATACCTCACCGACTAACACGGTTTGTTAATAATGTATTCTTTCATGAAGTAGAGACAAGTACTTACCCGCTTTTCGAACATTCGCTATATGATCTTTCGTTAACAAGTAAAATGCTCGAAGTAATTGAATACGAAGACCTGGATCTGATGCACGTTCACTACGCTATTCCGCATGCAGTTAGTGCTTATCTGGCTAAACAGGTATGGAAAAAAGCCGGAAGAAAAATAAAATTTATTACAACACTTCATGGAACAGATATTACATTAATGGGACTTGAGCCGACGTTTATGCCTCTTGTTAAATTCAGTATAGAAGAGAGTGATGGTGTAACCGCTGTATCTCGCTTTTTGAAGGAGAAGACTCTTACCAATTTCAACGTAAACAAAGAGATAGAAGTAATTTATAATTTTATAGATATTGAGAAGTATAAACCGGTTGAAGAAAAACCATTTTTGAAACATATTGCTTCTTGCGGGGAAAAGGTTTTGATTCATACTTCCAATTTTCGAGTTGTTAAAAGAGTGACAGATACAATAAAAATTCTTGAAAAGGTAAAAAAGGAAATTCCTACTAAACTTGTCCTTATCGGAGACGGTCCCGACCGTTCTGAGTGTGAAAGACTGGCAAGAGAACTTGACCTTCAAAAAGATGTACTATTTTTGGGTAAACAGGATGCTATTGAAGAGATATTAACTTCTGCAGATTTATTTTTAATGCCTTCGCAATCCGAGAGCTTTGGACTTTCTGCTCTTGAAGCTATGGCTTGCGGAGTACCTGTTATATCTACTTCGGTCGGCGGATTACCCGAATTAGTTATCCATAATCAAACCGGTTACATTGCAGAAATAGGCGATATTGATAGAATGGCAAAATATACTATCGATTTACTAACAAATGAAAAAAAGTATAAATCGTTTGCAAAGAATTCACGGGAGAGAGCTGTAACTAACTTCGATAAGAATTTAATTTTGCCCCAATACGTTGAGTATTACGAAAGAGTATTAAACAGTTAATCAATTAATGTTGTATCAGTAAAGTTATTGAGCTTATTTGTTATTCCCTAAACAGATTGTCGTCCGATACTGATATAACTAAATCCAAGCTCTTTCATTTTATCTGGTTCAAAAACATTTCGCCCGTCAAATATCAAATTAGATTTAAGAAGTTTCTTAACGAGTTCATAATCGGGATTTCGGAATTCATTCCATTCAGTTAGGATAAGTAATGCGTCCGCCTCCTTTAATGCATCGTATTGATCACTTGCATAATGAAGAATATCATTCAAGTAAAACCGGGCATTATCAATTGCTGCCGGATCATATGCAGAAATCTTTGCGCCGAGTTTTACAAGTTCTTTTATAATTACAATTGATGGGGCTTCTCGCATATCGTCTGTATTCGGTTTGAATGATAATCCCCATACAGCAAACTTTTTACCGCTAATATTATTTTTAAAGTGATTTAATATTTTATTTACTATAACAAGCTTTTGGAATTTATTTACCTCATCAACAACTTTAAGAATTTTCATAGGGGAATTATAATCCTGAGAGGTTTTAATCAATGCATTAACGTCTTTAGGAAAACAAGAACCGCCATAACCGATTCCGGGGAATAAAAATCTTTTACCAATCCTAGTATCCGAGCCCATTGCTTTGCGCACATTATCAACATTAGCGCCAACAACCTCGCAAAAATTGGCGAGTTCATTCATAAATGTAATTCTCATCGCCAGGTATGAATTGGATGCATACTTTGTAACTTCAGAGCTTTCAGGATCCATTTCGAATATCGGGTTACCCTGACGGACAAATGGTTCATATAATTCTCTAAGTTTTTCAAAAACGTTTTGCGATTTTGCTCCAACAACAATTCTATCCGGTTTCATAAAATCTTCTACTGCAAATCCTTCTCTTAAAAACTCGGGATTGGAAACTACTTCAAAATTTTTAACTCCATAACTCTCAAGTATTTCAGTGACCTTTTGAGCTGTTCCAACCGGTACTGTGCTTTTATTAACTAATATTTTAAAATTAGTTGAGCTTTCTTCACTTAGTATTTTCCCGATATCATTAGCGACATTAAAAACATGATGAAGATCTGCCGAACCATCCTCACCTTGAGGTGTAGGTAAACAAAGAAAGATAATTTCTGAATTCAATACAGAAGTTTTCAAATTATATGAAAATAATAATCTCTTCTTTTCAATATTCCGGCTGAACAGAATATCCAGACCGGGTTCATAAATCGGTACTATCCCTTCATTTAGTTTTCTCAATTTCTCTTTATCATTATCAACACAAATTACTTTGTTTCCCATTTCTGCAAAACAGGTTCCTGTAACCAAACCAACGTAACCGCTTCCAATTACTGCAAGGTTCATTTATACTCCCAAAAATTAATAGACAAAGTCTTCATCAATCCGGTTGAATGGAGTTGCTTTCAAATCTTTTTCTGATACAACGGGATAATCGACTTTCCAGTTTATATTTAATTGCGGATCATTATATAGAATTGCTCTCTCATACTCTTTGTTATATAGCGCGGTACATTTGTAACTGAAAATTGCATTATCGGACAACACAGAAAATCCATGAGCAAAACCAGCGGGAATCCACAATTGAAATTTATTTTCTTCACTAAGTTCGCATGAATAATATTTTCCGAATGTAGGTGAGCCGAAACGAATATCCACAGCAACATCCAGAACTTTTCCAAACAAAACAGAACATAATTTTCCCTGTGCAAATGGAGGTGCTTGATAATGCAAGCCCCTGACTGTGCCCTTTACAGACTTCGAAATGTTATCCTGAACAAAAGAAGTATCAATTCCCCCTTCGATATACTTCTTGTTATTGAAAGATTCGTAAAAATAACCACGGGAATCTTCAAAGAGATCCGGTTTGATAACAAGTAATCCTTCTAAAGGTGTTTTTTCAAATATCAAATTAACCTCTTAATATTTTGGATTTTGATGCCAATTCCATGCAGTAGAAATAATTTGATCGATTGAGAATTTCGGTTTCCAATTCAATAATTTTTCTGCCTTAGTAAAATCTGCAACAAGGACTGCCGGATCTCCTGCCCGCCTTTCAACAATCTGATAATTTATATTTTTACCTGTAATTTTAATTGCTCTATTAATAATATCCAGTACAGAGTTTCCAACACCGGTTCCAAGATTAATTATCTGTGAATCTCCAACATTGTAAAGATAGTCAATTGCTTTAAGATGAGCATCGGCAAGATCATTAACATGTATGTAATCCCGAATACATGTCCCGTCGTTTGTGGAGTAATCATCTCCGAATACAAGAACCTTATCCCTTTTTCCAAGAGCAGTCTCAAGAACAATTGGAACTAGATGTGGTTCGGGCAAATGACTTTCCCCTATCAATCCGGAAGGATCAGCACCGGCTGCATTGAAGTATCGCAATGATATATACTTCATACCATACGCATCATCAAAATCATTCAGGATTTTTTCAATTGTAAGTTTAGTGTTAGCATAAGGGTTGATAGGATTGGATTTCTGATCTTCGCCAATTGGAATTTTATCGGGGTTGCCATATATAGAACATGTGGAAGAGAAAATGAATTTGTTCACCCCAACTTCTTTACAGGCTTTAATAAGATTAAAGCTGCCGATTACATTATTATTATAATACAAAAGAGGATTTTCGACAGACTCACCAACGTAAGCAAAAGCAGCAAAATGAACTACTGCATCGGGCTTATGAAATGACAATGCTTTGAACAAATTATCGTAATCAAGAATATCAATCTTTTCTAAAACTGCATTTGAATGAACTGCTTCTTTATGACCGCGGCATAGATTATCAATTACAACAACATCAACATTTTTACCGGTTAGATGATTTACAAAATGCGAGCCGATATATCCCGCTCCACCGGTTACAAGAATTTTCAATTCAACCTCTAATCTATGAATCACTCAAAAATACAAAAAATATTATTCTTCAAACCTTACGTTATACCTAAATATAATAATTAATTGCAGGTAGAATTAATTTAGATTAATTTGGAATTCAGAAATAGATAAATAGGAATAACAAATGGCACAATTACCTAAGAGATTTGAGAGATTTTTAAAAGAATATCCGGAAGTTGCCGTTGCATATGAGAATCTTGGGGATGCTGTTCATAAACATGGACCACTCGATGAAAAGACACGCGCATTAATAAAAATTGCTTTAGCTGCCGGATCAAAAATGGAAGGCGCTGTTCATGCTCAGGTTAGAAAAGCACTCAAATTGAAACTAACAAAAGCTGAAATCCGTCAGGTTGCATTACTTTCAATTCCTACAATCGGCTTTCCGGCGGCAATGGCTGTTATGAGCTGGATAGATGATATTCTGGATAAGAAAAAAGGTAAATAAATCTTGATCTCTAAATCCGGGGATTACTCTATTCAACCTCAAATTGATCCTAAAAGAATTATTGCAATTTGGGGATTCAGCGAAGCCGCTTTAGGAGGAATTTTACACGCATTAAAAATTCCTTTAACAGGAATGTTCGTTGGCGGAGCCGCTGTCATATTCATAACTCTTCTTGCCCATTATTCACAAAAAAAAACTGCTATACTAAATGCAACAATTACAGTTATTGTTATAAAAGCAATTATAAGTCCGCATACTCCTTTAGCTGCTTATTTTGCAGTCGCTTTACAGGGTTTACTCGGTTATCTTTTCTTTTCCTTAATTAAGATTGAAAAAATTGCTGCAGGATTATTAGGATTTTTTGCACTTCTGTTTTCTGCTCTCCAAAAATTTATAATACTAACAATAATCTTCGGCAATACTTTATGGGAATCGATAGATGATTTTGTTAATTATATTCTGATTCAGCTGAAAATAGATTTTTCCGGTTACCCAATAAGTTTTTCTATTATTTTGATCTTTATCTATTCATCAGTTCATGTTGCATTTGGAATTTACTTTGCATTAAAAGCTGCTTCTCTCCCGCATAAACTGAATGAAAAAAGTTACCTGTTAACAGAAGCATTCAGAAATTATTTAACAGAAGACATATTTACCCGGAAGGAATTACATATAAAGAAACGTTGGTGGAAGAAAAAATCCGGAATTGTGCTAATAATTTTCTTCGTATTACTTATGATACTAACCTATTTTGAACCCGGTTTTGAAAAGAATCGTGCCTATGAAATACTTATTATGTTATTGCGTTCGTTTGTTATAACCTTTTTATGGTTCGTAATAATTTCACCATTAGTAATAACACGATTCAAGAAGTTTATTGAGAAGAACAAATTTGAACGTGCATCAGAAATTAACAGGGTGACTGCACTATTTCCCGAATTCAAAAAAATAATTAACTATACCTGGAAATCATCAGCAGACTATAAAAAGTTTAAGAGACTCAGAAGATTCTTATCGGATTCTATTGTATTATTGCTTATAACACGGATTGAAAACAATGCGTGAAATATACGTTTACAGCGGTCCTACCAAAAGCGGTAAAACCACACATTTAATGCAATGGGCAGCATCTCAAAAAAATCTTGATGGAATTTTTCAACCTGTGATTGATGGAAAGAGATTCCTTTATCATATCTCATCGCGGACTTTAAGATCATTAGAAATTGATGATAATGAAAATTCCATAACTATCGGTAATTATAAGTTCAGCATAGATTCTTTTAAGTGGGCTGGCGACCTAATATTAAAAGCTGTAAATGATGAATTAGCTTGGTTGATAATTGATGAAATAGGTCCTCTTGAATTAGAAGGTAAGGGATTGGAACCGGTTATATCAAAGGTCTTGGAAATCAGGAAGAATTATAAGTTCAGAATTATTTTTGTAGTACGAGAGAAATTATTAGATCAGTTTTTAGCTCATTACCAACTTGAAAGTTCTTATCAGAAATTTGAAGTTGCGTAGAATTAAGATCCACGCAACTTTTAAAATCATCCAGCATTAAGTATCCGGAAACCAGATTAACAACCTTCCCTTTTCTTTTTCTTTTGAGCTCCACCTGTAGAAGAGCTGGCCGGGGCTTGTATTTTGGGTGTCGGATTTGGATTTGCTACACTCAAGGTTAATTCGTTGCCCGTAACAATCTGTGGCTGCCCTCCAAAATACCTGCTTATAGCAGAAGCAATTTCGAATTTTGCTTTTTCTTCCTGTGTTGCATTAGAAGTTAATTTTGGGAAAAGAATTTTATCGTTCCATTCTTCCATTCCGCCTCTTAACATGTAAACATTTTTATAATCTTTTGCTTTAAGCAGAAACCATGCTTGTGCAGAATGAATTCCGCCCTCGGAGTAAAGAACTATTTTTTCATTTCGGAATAATTCACCATCAAGAAGATTTGTAATTGGAATGTTTTCGGAGGTTGGAATATTATAATTATTATATTCTTTTTCGGTTCGAAGATCAATCAGCCTGTAATCAGATTTCCCTTTAATAATCCAGTCGGCAAGTTCATCAACGTTAACATGATCAACTTCCGCTTGAACCATAACTGCAAGATCCTTTGCATTTATTTTTACAATAGAATTATCGAAAGGATTAGAAATTATAAAAGCAGTAAACCCAAGGAATATTGCAATAGCCGCTAATTTAATTTTAAGATCAATTTTCTGAATCAATTCGAGAAATTTCATTTCACACCTCCGGATTTCTTAATCGCCATTTTTCTCTCGCCCCATTCAGCAGCAGCAAAAGCACCAACAGCCATCAATACAACAAGAAATACAATCATTCCATAAGACAATCCAAGATAGTCAGGTAAAAATACTCTGCCCATATTACTTGAGTAGTAAAATCCTTCTATAAGAGGGAAGATTTCTCCGAAAACAAAAATTCCAGCTATTACACCAAGTAAATAGATTACCCCATCAATTCTTCCAGTTGCAGCCGATACACATGAGGTACCCGGGCAATAACCGCCTACTACAAAACCTACTCCTAATATCAAACCACCAACAACCTGAGGAATTAGATTAGTGTCTGTATAATAAACGAGTGAAAGATCGAGCCAGCCAAATGCAACAAAAAAGAAGACACCGAGCATTGCAGTTACAATTGCACTGAACATTACTTTCAACACACGCATATCAGTAAAGTAAAATTGCGATGCAAGTATTCTTGCATTACCGAATCCGCCACGTTCTAATGCAAAACCGAAACCGATTCCAATTGCGAATGCAATTACTAAACTGAAGTCTGCGCTAAACATATCGAATTTGAAAAATGGTGCATTCATGTCCATTGTCTCCTCATAAAATAAGCCATTGCATAAGCGCCGGCAAAAACCATCATCATAAAAGCCCAGCTACCCAAATTAAGCAGAGCTCCGCCGGTAAGTGCCTGACCGCTGGTGCAACCGCGTGCAAGTTTAGCACCGAATCCCATTAAACCTCCTCCAATGAATGCAAATATTAAACGGTTTCTTACTGAGATTCGATCCCCTTTTTCAACTCTCTTTTTAACTCTGTGCGCTAATAATCCGGAAATTAATCCACCCACAAAAACACCAAGCACTTCAAAAACCAGCCAATCTTTTAGTGGATTTGTTGAACCATCGCCGACATACTCTTTGAAATAGGGATTATTAGCTGCATGCTCTGGAGCTACTTGCTGAACACCTGTAGCAACCAATGAAGAGAAAGCTCCCGATGCACCAAGTCCCCTTCCCATAATTACAAAAGCTGCAAGTAGAACTAATCCTAATCCAATTCCAACAAGATATGGATTTGAATACGGCTTAGGTTCATGAATTTTTTCTTGAACAGCTTCTTCCTTAGAAAATATTCCTGTAATTGATGACATAAATTATCTCCGTTATTTAAAGTGCGCATTCAGCCAATGGCTATGCTGCCCGGCTGATACGATTACAAATCTTAAAATTAATCCTCCGATTATTACCATAATGGGCGCAATAGGAGTATGTTTTATTTTATGATTAACTGCTAATAACTGAATTATTAATGGAATGATAATCCCCATACCAACAACAAAAACCCAGAATACAGGGGCATAAGCACCACTTAGTAAAAGTTCTGCAGCATCAATATGAACCCTGGTTGATGTAAGAAGTCCGATAATCATTAACGCAATTACAAAAATTTCGATTGTTAAAAATCCATTATCGGCTTTCGCAAGTAATTCTCTTTCCTTAACATTCTTTGCAATCATATGAACAAAAGCAGCTGCAGTAGATAAACCTGAAACAAGAAATAAAACCCATAACATTGATGAGTTCCATAAAGGACGGGCTGCCATTGTGCTTAACAAAACTCCTGTATAAACTCCAAGTAAACCGCCAAGCAACATGTTAGCTACACCAATATTCTGAATTAACCTCGGGCGTTGATTAATATAGGTTGTTACCAAACTTATTTTAGGAAATTTATTTATAAGAAATTGTGGCGGTCCAATAAGAAGATTAGCAATAATGATTGGATAAACTAAAATTAATATCCATGCACCCCAGGACATTGGCGAGGCTATTTTAAAAGTTGTGTATAACCTCCAGACAAAAAGCTTGTGTTCAAGATCCAGAAAAAGTGCAAACATGCCAACACTTAATAATATCAAACTTATTATTGGTAATGTATAACAAGCACAATTTGTTTCTTTGTATCTCTTGCTGAATAAAAAATAGCCGGAGATAATCATCATTCCGGCAACCATACCACCAAGAAATAAATAAACCGGAATTTCCCAACCCCAGACTGCCATCGATGGATCAATATGAAGATTGTGTCTTGTTGTTGTTAGCTCTTGCATTAATCAATCTCCTTAAATGAAAAGTAGATTTATATGACGGTAAATATTTTTTAATATCACAATTACCAACGTTCAATTCCTATGTAAGGTAATAGATTCTTGGTGATGTTCCAGCTTCAGGAATCAAAGTATGATTTTTTCTTGATGCAATAAGTTTGCTAACCTCACTATTCGGATCATCAAGATCGCCGAAGTACATACAATGCGTCGGACAGACAGAAACACAAGCCGGTAATTCACTCTTTTCAACCCTGTGAATGCAGAATGTACATTTATCTGCATAACCTTCAGGATTAACAAATCTTGCATCGTAAGGACAAGCAGCAACACAAGCTTTACAACCGATGCACATATTATGTGTAACAAGAACAATTTTACCAAATTCTTCAACATGACTTGCACCGGTAGGGCAGCAGGAAACGCAAGGAGTACTATCGCAGTGATTACATCTTTGCGACTGAATCTCTAAATGAATATCCGGAAACTTTCCATTAGCAACTGTAACAATCCAATCTCTATTATAACCTTCGGGAACATTATTTTCTGTTTTGCATGCAACAACACAATCCATACATCCAACACATTTTTTTGTATCAATCACCATTCCAAATCGCGCCATACTAAACCTCCATCTCAAAAGTTACAAAGTTCACATTCATTCCGGTTCCTCCCATAATAGGATCAATTTTATACCTGGTGATAAGTTGAGCATCACTCGCACCTTTTCCATAAGCTCCTTTCAACATTTTTGAATTATGACCGAATCCATGAACCATATAAACACAATCGGTTCTAATTCTTTCGGTTACTTTTACTTTCACTTTGTTACTTATTATTCCATCCTGATTTTTCAATTTAATATACTGACCGTTGGTTAAGTCATATTTATTAGCAATATCATTATTCACCCAAACTTCATTTTCTTCCATCATATCCATCAATATCCGGTTGGATTGTGTTCTACTAAATGAATGAACAGGTGATCTTCCAAAAAGTAATCGGAAATAACCTGATGGTGGTTCCTCAGGACGGGTAAATTTGGGAACAGGATCGAATCCGGCTTGAGCTAATTGTAATGAGTAGAATTCTATTTTACCGGATGGTGTTGCAAATTCAGGAATAATTCCATCTTCAATAAAAAGTGGTTGTTTTTGACCGTGGATAATTCCTTCTTTCTTTAATTGATCTAAACTCAATCCGGCAGCAGTCAATCTATAATCCAGATATTCTTCGATGTGTTGCCATGGGAAGTAATTACCGAGCCCAAGTTTATCAGCTAGTTTTTTTGCTATCCACCAATTCGGTTTTTGATCTGCCGGTGATTCAACAACAGGTTGGCGTATTCCAACAAATGTCTCTTTGAATGAAGAAGCATGAAGATCATCATATCGTTCCAGATAAACCGATTCCGGAAGAACTACATCCGCCCAACCAGCAATTTCACTCGGTATAACATCCACAACTACCATAAGATCAAGATTCTGAATTGCTTTTATTGTCTCCTCTTCATTAGGTAAAGCATGAATCAGATTTGTAGCATAAATAAACCATCCTTTAATTGGATAGGGCTTGCCAGTGATTGTTGCTTCTCTAATACCGGTTGTTATCTCTTCAATTGCAAAGGGATATTTATTATCAGGGTTATCAACTTTATCCTTACCGGGTTTTGGATAATCCGGATATGGATAAGGAGGAATTGAATAACTTGATGGGAAGAAGAAACCTCCTTTACGTCCCCATGAACCGAGAAGTGCATTAAGAAGTGCAATTGCCCTACTGCGTTGTGCATCATCTCCATACCATGTTACATGTCTGCCGGGATGAATTAGAGTTGCCGGTTTATTCATTGCCATAACACGTGCAGTAGTTCTTATTAATTCAATATCAATTCCCGTTTCAGTGTAAGCCCATTCCGGTGTATAAGGAGCAATTTCTGCAGCAAACTGTTCGAACCCAAAACCATATTTTTCTACATACTCCACATCGTATAGTTTTTCATTTACAATTACATTCATCCATGCAAGTAACAATGCGATATCTGTTCCGGGTTTAATAGGCAGATAATATTTTGCTTTGGATGCAGCAACAGAAAATCTGGGATCAACAACAATTACAGTAGAATCTTTTTCAACTGCAATTGCAAATTCCTGTGCTTGCGAATTATGCATATTCTCACCAAGGTGAGAACCAATAAGTACAAGACACTTTGCATTTTCAATATCAGTTCTTTCGGGTGAACCGATACCATCGCCGAATGTCAATTCAAAACCGACATCCCGTGGACCACGGCACTGTGCATACGAGGGAGCTGAAATATTATTAACACCGTAAGCTTTAAGAGTATGTTTTAGAAAATTTCCGCCAATACCATGTGAGAAGAAAGCAACTGATTCCGGTCCGTATTCGGATTTAATTTTTTTCATTTTCGAAGCAATATAATCGAGCGCTTCATCCCAGGTAACTTCTTTCCATTTCTCTTCACCTCTTTCTTTGGTTCTAATTAAAGGAGACCGCAAACGGTCAGGATCGCTATACGCCCCGATTCCACCAGTTCCTCTTGGACACAATCTGCCTTTGCTAAGTGGATCATTTGGATTTCCTTCTATCTTCCATAAGTTACCGTCCTTTAAATATGCAATAGCACCGCATTTCCAGAAACAGATATCGCAATAAGTTGGAATCTTCTGGATTCCTTTTACCTTTTCCTTATTGATTTTTTCTGATCCTTTTACAATTGGACTAAGAGTTGATGCCGCAGCAACTGCACCAACAGAAAAACCTGTTATCTTCAAGAATTTTCTTCGCGAAATTGAATTCATCTATTAACCTCTAAATGGATTTAATCAGTTCTTTAACTTTGCCGCATTCTGAAAAATTATTATAGACTTCACATTCTCTGCAATTTTTGTTTTCACAAACTGTTCCGGGATGGTTATAAGTCCAGCATGGTTTACCATGTCCGTTATAACCTTCACATTTTTTTCTATTCTCCTCAGGGCAATTTACAACTTGCCAGCAAGGGATTAGCGAATAAATCGTTTTAATCCCGTTAATAGAAATCTTTGATTCATTAATTGCATTGCGGATACAATTGAGTCGGTCCAGGTCTGATTTTGAATATGATCTTTGTTTGCTCTCTTTCTTGAAAGGAACAATTAATCCTTCCTTTTCATACATTCTTAAAGTATGAACGGAGATATTTAAGAGTTTAGCCGCACTACTTATGGAAAAAACCGGCTCGCTGTGAGATACGTTTATTTCTGTCATTTAAGATTCATTGTTGTTGGTATTTATAAATATCAACTTTCTTGCCATTTATAATTATTGAAGAAATGTGCGAAAACGTTCGAAAAATGCAAGGTGAATTTCAATTTTTTAGAATTTTATAAAAGTTTTTTTCAAAAGTGGAAAATAAGATTTGCTGTCTGCGAGTTTTTGAGAACAGTAAAAATGAAATACTAAATTAGATAAGGCGGTTTTTTACGTACTCAAAATCCGCCGGGGTGTTGATATTAAAGAAGAGATCCTTCATATAAAATACTTTCTCTTCAACATTAACAATTTCTGCACCTACCCTTTCAACAAAATTCCATAGACTTAAGGAAGATTTTATAATTTCTTTATTGTTATTACGCGCTTCAATGTTAGATTCAAGAATACTTTCCAAAATAGGAATCAGTTCTATGCTGTATATACCACTAAGATAATGAGTTCTTTGCTCTGCAAATGGAACGGTAATTAATTCATCGGTTTCAAAATTTATTAAATACCTTATTAAGTCCGGCAAGATAAATGGCATATCAACAGAAAGTACAAAAACTTTTTTCGCGTTTAGAAATTTTAAGGCAGAGTAAATTCCGCTTAGTGGTCCAAAATCCTGATAAATATCTTTTACTTTTTCTGAATTAATAAAATCAAACTGATCGGGATTGTTTGTGCTGATAACAACTTTTGTAAAGACAGACTTCATCAATTCATAGCATCTTTCTATCAGCGTAACATCATCTATTTTTAATAATGATTTATCCACACGCATACGTGAGCTTTTACCACCGGCAAGTATTACTCCGGTTAAATTATCTACTAATATTGATTTGCTCATTAAGATGATCTATAAGGGATGAGGTAATTTCCCTGTAATAAATAACCAATGATTAGATTACAATAAACACATTATACATGGCGCCAGACAAAATCACTCTTGTCCAGGTCATCCTCATCAAATGCACCCCGTATTAATATTTTATGTATCTCTTCGCGTGTAAGCTTATCAGAAATATCCAGTTTAGCAAATAACTCATGAACGTAACCTCGAATTAAGTAGAAATTACCGAGATCAAAGTAGTTATTTAGAATTGTCATACATTCAATAAGGTGATGAAAATCAGAATCTTGAAATAATTCTTTTTTCCAGGCGATTGTACTCCAGAAAACTTTTTTAGTAATATACAAAGCATAATTAATTTCAGTAAGTGGAAATCCTTCATTATATCTTTCAGCACCAATTTTTTCAAAATATTTTTCTGCTTCATCATTGGATGCGCCGCTTTTTAACCATTTGATAAAATTCTGGAAAACTAATTCTTCCCTTGCAATAACTTTAGATTCATCCAGTTTCTGGTAGGTAGTCATATACTCGGATTTCATTAATTGATCGTAATAAGCCCGGGCTAAAATGTTTATATGCGATTCAACAAAGTTGATCATTTTTGTAAAATCCATTCTTTCTCCAAATTTTGAAAAGAAATTACTTTTTCTGATCTATAAATTCAACCTGACTAAAATAGAAAGGATCTTTTCTTTAATTAAAAACGTAGGTTTTTTCGAGCCAGTAATCTACTCTTTCACCATCGAATGCGATCGGCTGCCAGCGGGATTTATATACTGCATTAACTACAAAAGTCAGACATTTGGAATTGTTTGTAGTGTTGTTAAGTACTTCGTGCTTTAAAACAAAACCATCTTTTCCAATAAGCAATTTTAGTTTAATTGCACCTTCACTCCCGTCAACCTTTTCGGGAACAACCTCAACTATTTGTCTTGGGACAAATGGAAATGAGGAAGCTTCATATACTCCTTTTGAATTTCCTTTTAAAGTATTCGATTTGTTTCCTTGATCACTTTTTTCAAAACTCTGTATGTTTTCCTTTATAATAACATCAGATAAAATTTCCGGTTCGTCAATTGGTATTATTAGGGATGGAATTTCCGGGAGGGGCGGTCGTAAATTGTTTGGTGATGATTGATTTGTATTTGGTATATCAACAGCTGTTATAACCGGCTCCGGGAAGTAAGGGATATTGTCGCTTTTGTTTTCTATATCAGGCGTTAATACGAATAATACAATTATAATAACCAGACTAAGTATCAGCGCTGCTTCAAAGTTACGTTTATAGTTTATCTTATCTTCCTTAAGCTTCATAATTGCAGTATTCGATTTATTATTTTATTTATCAACTGGCAAATTAAGTAAAATGTTCTGATGATAAATAAATCAATAAGAAATATAATCCAGCGGTAGTAATCTGGATAATCCGCCAAATGCCCGGTTACCATACTGAATTACACTCAATGGATCTACAAGATACCCGTTAGTATTTATGTAGGTATCGCTACCAGATATTTTCAGCCAGGAAAAGTCCATTTCGTATTTGTATCTCACTCTCAATAGCCCATTAAATGTAAGCTTGTAATCAGATTGTTCATCTGGACGGCTAATTATTTCATCTCCGGTTTTAACCACAGTACCTTTTTCTTTGTAATCCGTTTTCTTAACCAGTGCAACATCAAAATTGGAAAATTTATTTGTAGTTACAGCAGAATATAAAAAATGTCTTAGGGAACCAACATAAGCCCTTCTTCTATTTACCATCCAGATTACCGTATTTGTCGACTCGCCATTTGCGATATCTATGAATCTTGTTTTTAAGGAATATGTATAGAATGTGTTTTGGTTGTCAATCTCAAAGCTGATAATTGTACATCCCATTAAGTAACCTAAAGCATTGTCTCTAATTTTAATAGGTTTGTAAGAATGCACATTAAAAATTGAATTATATTCTCCTGAAAAGAAAATATCATTTTCATTTTCAATTCTGCATGAAGAGGAAATATCATTTTGACCTAAAAAGTATTTTTTAAAGAGATTTATTTTCTTGAACCATTCATCGGAGAAGCGATTTTCAATTTGCACCTGATCTATTTCGTAAACTTTTTCTCTAAGAGTTATATCAAGCAGACGGTCGGAACCATTATTAACAAAAATGAATTTACTTTCGGGTTGGAATCCGATCATAGAAAATACTATTTCAAATCTACCGTCGGGTATTAAAAGTTCGTAATAACCTTCTTTATTTGTTGTGGTTCCGATAGTAGAGTTATTAATGTAAATGTTTACTCCTATAAGCGGTTCATGGGCTTTAAGATCGGTTACCTTACCCTTAACTTTGTTTTTAAGTGATTGAGCCGAAAGACCCGAGAAGCAAACTATAAGAAGTAAAATAAATGTAAAGTTCCTGGTTTTCATTTGTAATTCCTTTTTAAGTAATAGAAAATCATACATTTAAGAAATTATTCCAGATTTTATATAACTCATAAGTAGCTTTAACATCTTCACTGCAATAGATTGCAATTTCTTTTATTCGTCCGGCCTTATACAATTCTTTAACTTCCATCCCCGTAATTCCTTTCGATTTTGGTGACTTAATACCGAAAGAATGGCAGTAGAAATCGAGATTGAATTTTCTTGTTGAACCATAAAAAGTCAATTGGTCAAGCAGATCAATATGCTCTTTGGAATCGTACCTGTACTTCATCAAATTTTTGGATGGTTTAGTCTGAAGCATTGCAGAACGAATCATCAAGAACGGTATATCGAAGTTTCTGCCGTTAAATGTAATTACCTTTTCCGATTTAGAAACATACTGCCAGAAATTTTGGAGCATATTTTTTTCGTTCATCGGTTTGTATTTAATTCCCTTCTCTTCAATTACAATATCCTGATCTGATTCATTTTCATAATAGACCATTATTTTTTCGGTTTCAGTATTCATCAAACCTATCGCTATAACCCTTGCAGTTAGAGGATATAGACTAAGATAACGTTTCATTTCTTCAATTTGTGTTTCTTTAAGTTCTATATCCGATTCATGTTCGATATAACGTAAGAGGAATTCTTGCTGGGATTCGGTGAGAGATTCGAATTCAAAACCGACAGTTTCAATATCGCATATCAAATTCATTTTTACCCCCTCAAACTTGATTTCAGTAGCAATCTAAAGAATTTAAAATTTAAATCCACTACAAAAATTTTGAAACGAAAGTAAAAAAAATTCTTAATTTCCATTAAAAATTTAGAACTTAATTATGGAAAGGAAAAACCGGGCACAATTTATTGATATGCTTAAAGGTCTTGCACTAATTGTTATGATTGAAGTGCACGTTATAAATATATTTTTAAGCAGCGAACTCAAAGCTGACTGGTGGTTTTCATATTTAAATTTTATTAACGGATTGGTTGCGCCGGCATTTACTTTTTCATCAGGAATGGTATTTGTGCTGTCTCTTCAAAAAGGTCTGGATGAATTAAGAAAATTTGGAATGAAATTCTGGAATAAGCTTGGAAGACTTCTACTTGTTTTTCTAGCCGGTTATTCAATTCATATGTCCTACCTTTCTTTAAGAAAAATCTCTAATCCAAAATATCCGCATATGCTTCAGGAATTTTTGAAAGTCGATATTCTTCAATGTATAGCTGTCGGTTTAATTCTTCTTTTTATGCTGAGAATAATTATTAAAAGTGATAAAGGATTCTATGTAACGGTTCTGTTGCTGGATATTTTTGTTCTCGCTTTTTCGCCGTATGCCTGGAAAACAGATTTTGCAGAGTTTATTCCGCTGGGTATTGCAAATTACTTTAATAGAATTCATGGTTCTCTCTTTCCTCTTTTCCCATGGCTGGCATTTATACTTACCGGTGCACTTTTGGGCAAATTGTATGTTGAGCTTAAGGGAAAGATAGGTGAAGAGAAATTCTCTAAGTATTTAATTTATTATGGAGCAGGATTCTTCATCGGGACAGTATTATTGCTCAATTTATTGTTACCGGATTCAATTGTGGAAATAAAGCCCAACCCGTTATTCTTTTTGCAGAGGGTGGGTGTACTTATTATGTTGCTTGGAATTTTCTGGTTCTATATAAATCGCTTCGAAAATTACAATTCTTTCATACTTGATGTAAGTAGAGAATCACTAATGGTTTACTGGCTTCACTTAAAAATTCTTTATAAAAAATTTTGGGATGGGAAAAGTATCATTAACTTTTTAGGTACCCCGCTTAGTCTATTAGAGATAGTATTAATAACAGTATTACTGATAGTGATAATGATTCTGCTCGCTAAATTATGGGGCTGGTTAAAAGTAAAGTATCCGGTAATAATTTCAAGGGGAGTTTTAATTATAGTATCAGTATGCGTAATAATTTTCTTTTTAGCATGATTATGTTTTCAGGATATTAACATTATCTTCAAAATTATTGACAGCTTTATAAAATTCTTCGGGTAACTGTAATGATTGTCTTGTTGCTCTATCAATATGAACAACCACACCGCCACCTTTTGCTATTATTTTACCGGTGGAGGTTTTTTCAACTATGTGTTCAAATCCAAAACTGGAATTTTTTACAAATCCGACACGTGTATAGATTCTGAGTTCATCATCAAGAAAAGCCGGTTCTATGTAATCACATTCATTGTGCACCATTATAAAAAATGAATTACCTTCTAATAATTCCTTCAGTGCAAAATTCTTCTTAAGATACTGAACATATTTTATGCGTGCATCTTCAAAGTAATTGAAATAAACAGCGTTATTACATACACCAAGTATATCTACTTCGTGAAAGCGGACTGTTTCCAGTATGGAATGCTTGAACAGCGATTTGTCCATGTTAGTTATCACCTGATTTTAATTTTAGGGAATCAAGATTAAGAGCATTTGCTAGAGCATTAATATTAGCATGAGCAAGAGAAATATTCAGTATCGATAATATTTAAGCTCGATCATGCAAGGACACTATTTATCATACCGGTAGCTACTTTAATATCATCAACCGAAACATCCATGTGAGTAACTGCTCTTATTTCGCCAACTTTACCTGTACCCAGCAATAATCCGTTCTGTTTACATTTCAACTGAAATTCTTCTATTGAAATTCCCACCGGGGTAAACATTAAAATATTCGTTTCAACAAGATCGAGGTCGATATTAAGATTTTTAATTTCCGCCAAATTACTGGCAAGCAACTTAGCCTTCTGATGATCTTCTTTTAACCGCTCTATATTATTTTGTAATGCATATAAACCTGCAGATGCAATTACTCCAACCTGGCGCATTCCACCGCCCCATGCTTTACGGACAGCAAATGCTTCTTTAATAAATTCTTTTGTACCGGCGATAATTGAACCGATAGGCGCACCCAAACCTTTTGATAAACAACACGAAATAGAATTAAAATGTGAAGCATACTCAGCCGGTTTAATTCCAGTTTCAACATATGCATTCCAGATGCGTGCACCATCAAGATGAATATATAAATTATATTTTTTTGCTAACTGAGATAATGCTTTAATGTTATCAATCGGGTTGATAGTTCCACCGGCTCTGTTATGTGTGTTCTCAATTTCTATTACACGTGTTCGTGCCATATAATATGCACTTGTTGGTCTTATCAATGGTTCAACCTGGTCCGGCGTGAATATTCCTTTTTTGTTTCCGTCAACCAGACTTAATTGCAGTCCGCTTAATCGTGCCGGAGATCCTGATTCATATTGAAATATATGAGCATGACGTTCGCAGATTACTTCATCACCAGGACTTGTAAGAACATTTAAACAAATCTGATTACCCATTACACCTGTTGGTACAAAAAGAGCTGCTTCTTTTCCAAGTAAGTTAGCAGCATACTCTTCCAGCTTATTAACAGTTGGGTCTTCTTTATAAACATCATCTCCCACTTCGGCATCGTACATTGCTTTGCGCATTCCAGCGGAGGGTTTTGTAACAGTGTCGCTTCTTAAATCAATTAGCTTCATTTTTTTTATTCACCTTGTAAATTATTTTTTTAACCGTATAAGTGATTATCATAACCAAAGAAATTAACGAGCATAGCAGCGGAATAACTAAAGGATACTTCGAATAAATTGTCAGCGTGTTATTAATGCCGGCGTTACCAACTATAACGTCTCTTTCAAACAGTTTTGTTTGCATAACAGTTCTACCGAGCGGATCAATTATCGCGCTTAAACCGCCATTAGCAGCACGAACTACAAATCGGCGGTTCTCAATTGCTCTTAATGCAGAAATTTCTTTATGCTGAAATGGTCCACTGGAGTATCCATACCAGCTATCATTCGTAACCACTGCAATTATATTAGCTCCATTCTGAACAAATCCGGCAACGAAATCGGGATAGATTGATTCAATACATATTACGCCGCCCACTTTTAACTGAATACCTTCAACAAAATCGAACACATTCTGTTTCGTCCCAACATTCCAGCTTGAGATGCCAACCTGCCATTTGATAAAATTACCAAGAAAAGGCAAGTGTTCTACAAATGGGACTTTTTCTCCAAACGGAACGAGTTTTATCTTTGCATATTTTTGAACCTGGGAAGACTGTGGCGAAAATAAAAGTATTGAGTTATATGAAACATAATACATGTTAATGGCTTTGGAATACTTTGCATCCGGAGGTGCCTCACTTTTATCGAAATAGAAATTGGCATCAGGCATTCCAGTCATTATAAATACATCATTCGAATCGGCAAAATTCTGTATTCGATTAACTTGCGTAAAATAATTTCCTACAAGTAAATAAACCGGAAGAGCCGATTCAGGCCAAATTATTATCTTAGCATTTTTCTTAACGGCTTTACGCGAAAGTTCAAGGTACATTTCAAGCTGCTCATCAAGGTTACCGGCTTGCCATTTATCCCACGGATTTAAGTTCGGTTGTATTAATCCAACCTTAACATTCTCTTCGGGCATTTTGAATGTTTTAATCCTGACTGCTCCATATATGACAGGAACAAGAAAAATTATCAATGCGATTAAAAGAAATTTTAAAGAGAATTTTCTGTTATCAATGAATTCTCTTAATGCTAAAAACAGGAACAGGTTTATATACAATACAAGTAATGAAATTCCATATGCACCGATTATGTCTGCAATCTGAATAAATAAATTAAATTTTGGAAGACTATTGGCAAGTGTAAGCCATGGGAATCGCAAATCAGTAAGACTATATGCATATTCTAATGCGACCCAGAAAAATGGTAAAAGAAAAAATGCAATCTTCCGGTTGAATATTTTTTTTGCAAAATAATAAAGTGTTGCAGGAATCAAATAAACAGCCGGATTAACAAACATAAGCAATACACCGGAGATCATAAGAAAAGGATCGGCTTCTTTTGTCCAGCTTCCTACCCAGTATAATGTAGTTAATGTAAATACAAACGAAGTTAAATATGTTACCCGGTTAATTTCAGCTAATGTTTCCCTCTTACTTACAACAATTAGATAAGGGATCAAAGCGACAAATATTAAATATGGAAATGGAAGAGGTGGAAATGCCAGCCCGAATAAAAGTCCGCTGAATATTGCCAGTAATCTTTCTTTCCTTAAAATACGTTTTTCTTCAGGAGTTTTTTTAACTCTGAATTTTGCAATAAATGATTTCATTTGTTCGCTTTTTTTCTTTTCCAAAATTTATACAAAAGATAGATTACAACAATAGCTGTTATTACTAGAATAATATTGGAGTATGTATTCAAATAATAATCTACGAGAGAAACATTTTGACCGAGTAAAACTCCAAGCCAGATTAATAAAGCATTCCATATAAACGAACTAACGGCAGCATAAAAAAATGTAGGCAATGGTTTTAAACGGTGAACACCTGAAAAGAAACTAATTACAGCCCGGGTTCCGGGGACAAATCTATTTATCAAAATAAGTTTATATCCATATTTATTAAACCATATATCTGCTTTTTCAAGCGACTCTTGTTTAATAAATTTTAATTTCCCTTTTCTTAATAATTTCTCGCCAAGATACTTACCCACAAAATACATAACAATAAATCCGGCAGCGCTTCCAACACTCGTTATTAAGAGAATTGGAATAAAACCCACTGTAGTTTTTGCAATTAATGTAGATCCAAAAACCACAACAACATCGCTGGGTGAAGGCGGAAAAATATTTTCAATAAATGAAAAGAATAGGAGTGTTAAATAAATGAGTGCCGGATCGAGTGTACTTATAAAATTAAGAATATCCTGGAACATTAATTTTCTTTCTTGTTTAGAAGAACAATTGCATAAGCAGATACACCCTCTTTCCGTCCTTCGAATCCAAGTCCTTCAGAAGTAGTTGCTTTTATTGAAATCTGTTCTACTCCAATACTCAATGTCTCGGCAATTACTTTTCTCATTGATGAAATGTAAGGAGACATTTTTGGCTCCTGCATAACAATGGTTGAATCAATATTACCGAGTAGATATCCGGTGTCTTTAACAAGGCTATAAGTTTTTTCAAGAAGGATTTTACTATCAATATTTTTGTATTTAGGATCGGTATTCGGAAAATGTTTTCCAATATCTCCCAGTGCTAATGCGCCCAATAGAGCATCACAAATAGCGTGAAGCAGTACATCGGCATCGGAATGACCCGATAAACCTTTACCGTATTCTATTTCAACTCCGCCAATAACTAGTTTGCGGTTTTCTGCAAACTCATGAACGTCGTACCCAAATCCGATTCTAATTTGATTATTCAATGTTTTATCTCGAATGTATTAAACTCATTTTGAGGAGCACTCCACTTAATCGAAACTTTTCGAACATCTGCATATGGAGGGCCTAATTTTATTTTATTAAACAGCTCTTCAATCAAATATCTTTCGCCTTCAACTACGGTAAGTACTTCGCCTGAATACAAGTTCTGGGTATAGCCCTTTAATCCCAGATCTCTGCCGGCCCGCAGCACATAATACCTGAATCCAACACCCTGAACCAATCCATTAGCAATAATTTCAGCTCTTTCCATAACCGTTTTCTTTTTTATTAAAGATGTTATCGAAGACTTCAGCTGTAATTAATCCAAGAAAGATTAAGGCGCTTCCTACTAAACCAAAATTAGTGATTTTTTCATTGAGTAAAAAGAAAGCGAATATTGCTGCGAAGATCGGCTCGAATGAATAAATAATTCCGGCTTTTGTGGGACTAACAACTTTTTGATATTTAGTTTGTAATGAAAAATTTACAAGCGTAGCTAATAATGATGTGTAAAGAATCCCTCTTAATGAATCGAATGTTATATCAAATTGAATTTTCTCTATACCTGTCATTCCAAAAATTCCTGCACCAAGAAGACTTAATATTGATACGGTAACAAGCTGTAGCAGCAGAAGATCAATAAATTTATTCTTTGGCGAAATGATATCTATAAATACAACATGAAGCGCAAAAAACATTGCACATATTAGTGTTAACCAGTCACCTGTATTAAAGTTTGTTCCTAAATCGGTTACAAATTCTTTTAATGAAGTGCCGCTGCTGGAAAGAAAAAGTAATCCAATAAAAACCAGAACTGTTCCTACCTGTGCACCTTTACTTGGAAGCCGTCTTTCGAATATTGTTTGAAATAACGGGACCATTACGACAAGTGAACCTGTTATAAATCCGGATTTTGTAGCAGTGGTAATTTTTAATCCTGTTGTCTGGAAAAAGAATCCAAGAAAAAGGAGAATACCCAGAAATATTCCCGGTTTTACAGACTGAAATTCTATTTTTATTTTTGTGATAATGAAATAGGCAGTTACTATTAGCGCAGCAATTCCAAATCTTACACCTACAAATAATAATGGTGATACATCCGCCAATGATTCTTTAACAATTACAAACGTGCCGCCCCATATAATTGTCATTAACAGAAGTGCGCCTTCTCCAAGATATTTTTGAAACAGGTTATTAGAATTATTCATCTTCAGTTGAGTAGCCAAAGTTTTTAAGATGTTTCGGATTGGAACGCCATTTTTCGCGGACCTTTACAAATAATTCGAGAAAAACTTCCTTCCCCAGAAATTTTTCTACAGATTCACGGGCAACTTTGCCAAGTTTTTTAATTGACGCCCCGTTATCACCAATAATTATCGGTTTTTGAGATTCCTTTTCAACAATAATAATTGCACGAATAAAATCTTTACCATTCGTTCGTTCTTTAAACTCTTCTATCAAAACTTCGGTGCTATATGGAATTTCATCACGGAATTGTTCAAATATTTTTTCCCGTATTATTTCCGAAACAAAAAACCTTTCGTTTGCATCACTCAGTTCATCCCCGGGAAAATATTTTGGATGTTCAGGTAAATAATCAAGTATGGCGTTAATAACTGATTCGGTATTATAACCAAGAGATGCTGAGACCGGGATAATTTTATCAAAAATATTTTTAGCAGAATATTTTTTAATTGCGTCATCAACAATTTTCTGATTCGATATATCAATTTTATTGATAACAAGAATTTTGTTCTGGTTCGTTTTATTAAGTATTCTATCAACACTTTTATCATTAAATGTTCTATCGCCCGTTGAATCTTCAGCAATATCAAGAATAAATAAAATAATATCAGCGTCGCGAACCGATACTTCAATGTAATTAAGCATTTTTTCCTGAAGAAGGTATTCGGGATTGAGAATGCCCGGTGTATCAAGAAAAATTATTTGATATTGATCCGATGATAGAATACCGAGAATTTTTTTACGGGTAGTCTGAGGTTTATTTGTGACTATCGAAAGTTTCTCGCCTAAAAGCGCATTCATTAATGTGGATTTGCCAGCATTAGGCCGTCCAATTATTGCTACAGATCCGGATTTAATTTGCATTAGTTATTATCAATTTTACAATGTGAAAAATATCGAAGGCAATTTAGAAAGACAAATAATCCAAATGAGAGGATGGAAGAATTTATTACAATTTTTCCTCCTATGATAAATTCTTGAGCTTATTCTTGAAATCCTTATGAGATTCCAATAGATAATAACCGCTGATTAATAATAAAATTGTAAGAATCATTCCAATTGTTGTAATATTTTGATTTTTAAAGACATTTTGAAGAATAGAAACGAATTGAGCCAAGTATTCAGATATTTTATTTAGCGAATAACCTTTTTCAGTTGAGGGAGTAGAACTGGCAGTGGTATAATATGCGAATCCCATAACAGCAAGTATTAGAGCCGTAAACAATCCGATTACTGAAACAAAGAAATAACTAACCTTAGAGACAGCTTTCCTGGAACCTTTAGCAATAATGCTCATTATCCTGTTTGTAAATCCTTCCGGTGCAAGTATAACTTCAATATTTTTCAGCGAGTTATCAACAACTTTAAGTGCCTTCAACTTCTTAAGCGCTTCTTCATTATTATCCAGATCCATTTTTAATTCCTGTATTGAAGCACCATCAAGCTGATTATCTATATAATCGTTTAATGTTTCATCGGTTATTTTTTTCATAATAGTTCCTCCTGGTAATTATGCTTAAGCAGTAGATCGCGTAATGCATTCCTGGATCTGTGAAGCAGTACTTTTGTATTTACCAATGATGTTCCCATTACCTGACTGATTTCGTTTAATGATAATCCATCGACATAAAATAGAATAGTTACAAGAGCATTCCTTAGCGGAAGTTTGTCTACCAATTTGAGAACATATCCTTGCGCATTTTCTGTGGTAGCATAGATTTTATTATCATTATACCCAAGCTCAAAAGTTTCATCATAGGAAGACATTTCCTGCTCAATTTTTCTCTTCTTAGATGCAATAGTAGTCAATGCAGAATTGAATACTATTTTATAAAACCACGTTGAAAATTTTGCATCTCCCCTGAAATCCTTCAGGGAACTAAATGCCTTTAAGAAACTATCCTGTAAAACCTCTTCGGCGTCCATTTCGTTCTTAAGCATTCTTTTCAATAGTGAAAAAGCTTTGTCTTTATAACGGTCTATAAGTAATGAGTAATCCTGATGATTACCCCTATTCACCGAATCTATGATTTCTATATCAGATAAGTTTTTCATTGCTATTTTAGACCTGACATACCATACTAAGGTTACAGTCCGCATAAAAAAATTATATGTAACCTTTCACTATAAAATGATAGTCAAAACGTATGAGAAAAATAAATCGTTGATAAAAAAACATTTAGCGGTAAATAAACGAAATAATTTGTAACCATTTGAAAACGAAATAAGTCAAAAGTATTAAATAACATAAGGAGAAATAAAATGCACGGCGAATTTTTTATACCAATAACACTGTTTCTGGTAACCGGAATCGTTCTTGTAACCTGGATCTACTTCCGGTCAAAAGAGAAACAAATGATGATTGAGAAAGGAATGAACTATGAACAAATGGTTGAATTCCTTAAGACGAAACGAAATCCATACACATGGTTAAAATTCGGGATTGTAGTAATGATAAGCGGAATTGGGATAGGTATTGGGAGCTATTTCGGTGAAAATTATGATAATCTTGGTGGATTAGCTGCGCTATTTATAATTAGTTTCATCGGGTTGGGTTTTATAGTAGCATTCTATGTAACTAAAAAGTACGAGGTTAACCAATAATAAAAAAGCCGGTTTTTAACCGGCTTTTTTTATGCTAATTCGTGTTCTTCAAGCCATCTCTGTGCATCAAGAGCAGCCATACAACCTGTACCGGCAGCAGTAATTGCCTGACGATAGGTTTTATCAGCCACATCACCCGCAGCGAATACACCATCAATATTAGTATATGTTGAACCGGGTTTAACTTTAAGATAACCGGTTTCATCCATATCAAGTTTTCCTTCAAAAAGTTTTGTATTGGGTTGATGACCGATAGCCATAAAAATACCATCGGCTTTCACTTCGAAAGTTGAACCGTCTTTTGTATTCTGAAGCAATGCACCTGTTACCGACTTTCTACCATTTTCATTTTTACCAAGTACTTCTTTAATAACAGCATTAGTAATGAATTTGATTTTAGGATTCTTCTTAGCGCGCTCTATCATAATCTTGGAAGCACGGAATTCGTCCCTACGGTGCACAATTGATACTTCCTCTGCAAAACGTGTAAGGTAAGTTGCTTCTTCCATTGCAGTATCTCCGCCTCCAACAACAAGGACTTTTAGACCTTTATAAAAGAAGCCATCGCAAGTAGCGCAAGCAGAAACACCATAACCCATAAACTCTTTTTCACTCTCTATGTTAAGTAATTTTGCCGAAGCCCCTGTTGCAATAATAAGAGAATCCGCAGTATATACTTCGTTTCCAGTTTTTACTGTGAAAGGACGTTTAGATAAGTCAACTTCATCAACAATCTTAAAGAAACATTGAGCGCCGAATCTTTGTGCTTGTTTACGGATAACATCCATCAACTCGGGACCTTGAATACCATGCTCGAATCCGGGAAAGTTTTCAACTTCGGTTGTTATTGTTAATTGTCCGCCCGGCTGCAATCCTTCGAATACAACTGGATTTAGATTTGCACGAGCGGTATAAAGTGCTGCTGTTAATCCGGCGGGACCAGATCCGATAACTATTACTTTGTGATGGTTGTCTGACATTTAATCTCCAAATTTTAATCGCAAGTTATTTTATTCTATAAATTAAGTAAAGGTTAGATGTTAATAATCTATTTTAGATTCATTATCCTACAAACGAGCTGACAATTTATTCGCGACGGATTGATCAAGAATATTTTGATATTCACTTTGAAAGCTGTAAGATTTTAATAGCACCCCGGGCAACAATAATAAATACAACTGCACCAATTATAAGATCCGGAAGAGATGAATTGAACCAGTTTACAAGCAATCCGGCAACAATTACACTGGAATTAATTATTATATCATTAGAAGTAAAAATCATACTCGCTTGTATATGAGCTTCCTTGTTTTTGCTTTTTTGTAACAGGTAAAGACAAATAACATTCGCAATTAAAGCAAAAATTGATACGACGACCATTGTAAGAAAATCAGGAACTCTTTCAAGTCCAATAAACCTTCTGACTACTTCAATAAAGCCAAGGAGAGCAAGAATTATCTGGAAGAAACCGGCAGCTTTAGCAATATTTTTTTTAAGTGAAATTGTTCCGCCAACGGCAATTAATGCAAGTCCATATACTATTCCGTCGGCAAGCATATCAAGACTATCGGCAACAAGTCCCATAGAATTGGAAATAAATCCTGTTACAATTTCAATAAGGAAGAACAAAAAGTTTATTGTTAGAACAGCCCACAAAATTTTTCTTTCGGAATTATGTGCATCTGAGAAATCGGTATCTTCAGCTGAAGAAGTTGATAATAACGAAGTATCGAAATTAAGTGAATTTAATTCCTTAAAAATTTTTTCGTAACCATCCGAATGAATGACTGTAAGAATCCGTTTTGGAATATCAAACACCAGATTTTTTATTTCTATGATTCCTTCGAGCTTCATACGAATTATTTGTTCTTCGGAAGGACAATCCATCTTTGCAATTTTAAATGTTGTTTTCTGCATTCTCTAAAGGATTAGTTTATCAACTATTGATTAAAAACTGTGCGTTCCTTTTAATTCCATTTAGTTTAGCCCGCTTAACAGGACTTGTTTCGAACTTAGTTTTAAATTCTGTTGCATCACAATTTAGAATTTGACTCAGGTTGAGTTCTATTCCATTCAAAGGTTCAAATTCCTTCTCTCCGGTTACAGTAGAAAATTTATGATTCCAGGGACAAACATCCTGGCAGATATCGCAACCGAAGAGCCAGTTATCGAATTGACCTTTAAGCTCTTTATCGATTTCGCCTTTATTCTCAATAGTCTGATATGATATGCATCGCTCGCCATTAACAATATACTCTTCTACAATTGCACCGGTGGGACATGCATCAATGCAAGCTCTGCAAGTTCCGCAGTGGTCTGGAACTATTTTGCTGTAATCAAAATTATAATTTGTAATTATTGTTGCAAGAAATATCCAGCTCCCGATTTCTCTATTGATTACATTAGAATGTTTACCCAACCATCCGATTCCTGAACGAACCGCCCATGCTTTATCTATAACGGGACCAGTATCAACATAACTAATACTTTTGAAAGACGGATCGATCTGCTGCAAATATTCCTCGAGCAGTTCAAGCTTTTCCCACATAATTAAATGATAATCTTTGCCCCAGGCATATCTGGAAATTTTACCATAATCTTTTCGATTACTGTGATGATGATTGGTATAATAATTCATAGCAAGCGAGATAACACTTTTTGCTTCGGGGAGGATTAAAGTTACATCTTTACGCTTGTCTAAGTTACGGTTCATATAATCCATACCGGAGTGATAACCACGGTCCAGCCACTGTTGCAATTTCAGTGTCTCATCATTAAGAGGTTCTGCTTTCGCAAAACCAATCAGTTCAAAACCAAGTTCTTTTGCCTTTTCAATCACTATTTGGTTTGTAATTGCCAAGTATTACCACTTCAATTCTTTTTTTGTAACCTTAATAAAAATTTGATCGTTAATCACTTTCACTTCATAAGAATCCAATCCTTTTCTTCCCGGTGCAAGATTGCCATCCAATAAATTAAACTTCCAGCCGTGAACAGGACAGACTAACTGACCTTCTTCAATAAATCCTTCGTGCATAAGGTGTGTCTTCTGGTGGGGACAAATATTATTTAACGCATAAATGTCTCCATCGACTTTGAAAAGAGCAATTTCTACATCATCAATAAAAAATCTTTTGCCGATTTTTTCTTTCAAGTCGTTATAATTACAGACTTTCGTAAACCCTTCGATTGAATTAATCATGGCAGTTCTGTATAAACATCCTTAATAAAAAATCCTTTATCATTCTTTGTTATTGTTGCTGCAACGACTTCAGGATCATGTTCAAAAAAGAGAATCCAGTTTTCATCAATAGCTTGCGGATACAATTCTTTTTTTTCCTGGAGCGTAACAAGCGGCTGTAAATCATAACCCATTATATATGGAAGCGGAATATGAGAGGAGAACGGAAGAAGATCGCCGCAGTAAAGTAGTGTATTTGAGCCATCGGATATCTTTACCATTTGCTGGGCAAATGTATGTCCATTGATTATCTTAAAATCAAATTCATCGTCAACCTTATAATCCTTATCAACAAGTTTTAAAAGACCATTCTCAAGTATTGGTACAAATCTATTTTGAACAAAGCTTGCCCGATCCCTATCCGACGGATTAACCGCCCACTCATAATGTTCCTTTTGTACATAATAGTTTGCATTTGGAAATGATGGTTCCCATTTACCATTTACGAGAGTAGTTGATCCACCGGTGTGGTCGAAGTGAAGATGGGTTAGAATTACATCGGTAATTTCATCCTTGGTGATATTTAATTTTTTCAATGAATCTAAAAGAGTATTTTCAATTCTATCGAAGCGGTAAATTGATTTGAATTTATCATCCCAGAATTCACCAATTCCGGTATCAATCAAAATTTTCTGTTTACCATTTTCTAATAATAATGAACGGGCGCCGAGTGTAACTCTGTTTTGATCATCAGCCGGATTAAATTTTTGCCAGAGCGGTTTGGGAATTATTCCAAACATTGCACCACCGTCAAGTGCAAATGTTACTGTGTCTATTGCCGTAAGCTTATATTTTCCAATTTTCATTGTGCTTATTTTGTTTTTTATTGATAGATTTTACAGGGTTAATTTATGAACAAACATAATAAAATCATATGAAACGAAGAATTTTATTAACCATTGCATCCGTACTTACCGGTTTAATTATTTTATTAAGCGGTTGTACAAATTACCGGAATACCGGCACTGCTTATGAAACAGAACTTAAGGTAATGACGTTCAATATCAGGTATGGAACTGCAGATGATGGAGAAAATAGCTGGAAATACCGTAAAGAGATTGTAATTGAAGTGATAAGAGAGGCGAACCCGGATCTGCTTTCTTTACAGGAGGCACTCGATTTCCAGATTAGCGAAATACTTGATGAATTACCCGGGTATTCATATCTGGGTGTTGGAAGAGACGACGGAAAAACTAAGGGAGAATATTCAGCAGTCTTTTATGCCAAAGACAGGTTTATTATTGATACGACCGAGACATTCTGGTTTTCTGACACACCTAAACTTCCAGGATCAATTACATGGGAAGCTGCTTTACCAAGAATTTGTTCGTGGGGACTACTATTTGATAAGTTCAGCAAAAAACAAATGTATGTGTACAATATTCATCTGGATCATCAATCGCAAGCATCGCGCGAGAAAAGTACTGAAATGTTGATTAGAAAGATTCAATCAGGTAAAATGAATCTTCCTGTTGTAGTAACCGGCGATTTTAATTGCGGTGATAAAAATCAGGCTATTCAGAATTTAATTTCATCTGGCTTAACAGATACTTACCGGAAATTAATTCCGCCGAAACCAGATGAAGGAACATTTAACGGTTTTAAGGGTGATCGGTCAGGTGAAAAGATCGATTTTATTTTTGTTAATAATGAATTTGAAATTCTTTCAGCAAAAATTGATTATACTAATAGAGATGGAAAATTTCCCTCGGATCATTTTCCGGTAATTGCTGTAGTAAAGTACAAATAAAAAAGCCCCGTTAAACGGGGCATGAAACTAATGATAAACAATAAGAATATTCTTTCTATTAATTTATCTTCCTATTCCATCTAAATATTCTTTCCTTTTCAAGAGAGTATCTTTATCCTCAACGTGTTTTGGATCCGGAACACAGCAGTCAACAGGACAAACAGCAGCACATTGAGGTTCATCATGAAATCCGACACACTCAGTACATTTATCGGGAACGATATAAAAAAAGTCTTTAGAGAAAAATCCTTCTGCACCGGATGGAGCAGCGTCACCTTCTCCATAATGATTACCGGCTAATTCCCATTGAGCTCCACCTTCATAAATTGCTGTATTAGGGCATTCGGGTTCACATGCACCGCAATTAATACATTCATCTGTTATCATTATAGCCATATTAATTCTCCTAGATTAGTGAAAAATTGTTTAGTTAAATTTTATTGTCGGTATTTTTCCAACGTCTATTTCGTTTGATGGATTTGAAAAATAACTTTCTAATTCTTTTATAAGACAATTAATTTTATTTTTTAGATCTGCCAAATCTAAATTGTAATAAGAAGGAAGGTAATCATTAAGCTTAAGAATTCCTTTGTTCAGCTGATTCAAAGCACCGGAATAATTATTGCAAGTCAAATGATAACATCCAACCGAAACTTGAATCAATCCCTGGAAAAACTTCCTGTCCTCTCGATTACAATCAGCCCACAGTCCCTCAAAAAAATCGTGAGCCAGATAGAAATCGGCATTGTTAAAGTAATTAATTCCTGTAGAAATATCTTTCAAAACTGATGAAATAATACTAAAAGAAGAGAATAACTTCAAGCCATATTAAATTAATTATGGAATAAATTACCAGCTTCCGCTTGCTCCGCCACCACCAAAAGAGCCGCCACCCCCTGAAAAACCTCCAAAACCACCCCCAAAACCGCCTCCACCAGAAAAGCCCCCAAATCCTCCGCTACCCCATCCGCTTTTGCTTCTTCCGCTTCCCATAGAAGAAAGAATTAACCATGGTAGTAAACCACCGCCACCACCACGTCCTCCCCTTCTGCCGGCAAAAATTATAAATATTAGTATCAGAATTATGTACATGATCGGGAAACCGATACTGTCTTCATCTTCCTTTTTATCACTTTTATATTCACCCTTAATTGCTCTCATAATAGCACTCAATCCGGATTGAATTCCGGCATAATAATCTCCATGCTTAAAATGGGGACGCACATCATTCCGTAATATTGAACTGGCTAATGCATCAGGTAAAGCTCCTTCAAGTCCGTAGCCAACTTCAATTCTCATTTTCCTATCATCTTTGGCAACAAAAAAGAGGACGCCGTTATTTTTTGTAGAACCGATTTTATTTCTTGAAGCAACTTCATAGGTATACATTTCAAGAGCATAACCTTCTATAGATCTTATCATCAAGAAGACAACCTGATTTGAAGTAGAATCATCAAAAGATTTAAGTGCAGAGTTAAGAGTGTAGAGTTCAGAATTTGATAAAGTAGTTGTAAAATCATTTGCATAATTTTTTAGAATTGGGAAATCGGGCTGTCCAAATAAATTTAGACTGCTAAATAAAATTAATAAGAAAATCTCTTTCATGTTTACTCTACACTCTAACAAAATTAGAACTGAACTTTTGGAGCTTCCTGTGCAGCTTCTGCTGCTTTGAAATACTGCTTCTCCTTAAATCCTGTAATTCCTGCAATTATTGCAGCGGGAAATCTTTTTATCTGAACATTATAATCCTGTACAACCTGATTGAATTTCATTCTCTCAACAGAAATTCGATTTTCAGTTCCTTCCAATTGTGCCTGAAGCTGCAGGAAATTTTCGTTTGCTTTCAGTTGAGGATAATTTTCGGATACAACAAGCAATCTGGATAGAGCACTGCTTAATCCATCCTGTGCTTGCTGGAATTTTTGAAATGCTTCCGGATCGGAAAGCTGATCGGCAGATAGTTTAATCTGACCAACCTTTGCTCTTGCTTCAGTTACAGCTGTAAATGTTCCTCTTTCAAAATCAGCTACACCTTTAACTGTTGCAACCAGATTAGGTATTAGATCATATCTTCGCTGGTATTGATTTTCGACCTGACTCCATGCCTGACTTACACCTTCATTAAGTCCGACAAGCTTATTATAAACACCAACACCCCAACCAATTAGAGCAATTGCAATAATAACAACCACTGCAATAATACTCAGAGCAATAATCCAACCTTTTTTCATTTACCCTCCAATATATTTTTTAATTAGTTAAACTTCTCATTGGAGCCGGAATTCTGCCACCCCTTCCGACAAAATTTTCACAGCTTAAATTTCGAACTTCCATAATCGGCGCTTTACCAAGTAATCCGCCATAGTCAACAAAGTCTCCAACTTTTTTACCATACGCCGGAATAATTCTAACAGCAGTAGTTTTATCGTTAATTACACCAATAGCAGATTCATCGGATATTATTCCAGCAATAGTAGAAGCCGGTGTTTCTCCCGGAACTGCAATCATATCAAGACCCACAGAACAAACAGCTGTCATTGCTTCTAATTTTTCCAGCGAAAGGTTACCAACCTGAACAGCACGAATCATTCCCTGGTCTTCGCTAACCGGAATAAAGGCACCGCTCATACCTCCAACTGACGAGCTTGCCATCAATCCGGCTTTTTTAACCGCATCATTTAACATTGCTAATGCAGCAGTAGTGCCCGGTGCACCAACATCTTCTACTCCCATCATTTTTAGAATATCGGCAATGCTATCTCCTTCAGCCGGAGTTGGTGCTAAAGAGATGTCAACTATTCCAAAGGGGATTCCATTTTTCTCCGCAACTTTTCTTCCTATTAATTCACCGGCACGTGTAATCTTGAAAATTGTTTTTTTAATTACTTCCGCCAATTGCTGCAGATCTACGCGTCCAGCTTCTTTAATAGCTTCCAATACAACACCCGGGCCGCTAATTCCAACATTCAAAACAACTTCCGGTTCAGTAACACCATGGAAAGCACCGGCAACAAAAGGATTATCTTCTACTGCGTTTGCAAATACAACTAATTTTGCACAACCGATTGAATCGTGGTCTTTTGTTAATTCAGCAGTTTGTTTAATAACGTCTGCCATCATTCTAATGGCATCCATATTAATTCCGGCTTTGGTAGAAGCCACATTAACACTTGAACAGACTCTCTTTGTTTGTGATAGAGCGAAAGGAATTGATTTGATTAATTCTCTTTCTCCATTTGTCATTCCTTTCTGAACGAGAGCGGAATAACCGGCAATATAATCGATTCCTATTTCCTCGGCAGCTTTATCGAGTGTTTTTGCAATTTCGAGATATTCTTCTAAAGAACATGAATCAAACGGGATAGAGATTGGTGTTAATGAAACTCTTTTATTTGCGATCGAGATACCGAAATGCGATTCAACTTCTTTAGCATTCTTAACATGGTTTTTACCGTAACGCAAAATTTTATCGTAGATTTTTTGTTTTGTCACTTCAATATTTCGATCGTGACAGTCTCTTAAACTTAATCCGAGAGTAACGGTTCGAATATCAAAATGTTCAATTTCGGTCATCCGTATTGTTTCTAGTATTTCTTCAAATTCGTATGGCATTTTGTTGGTTCTTAGTTATTAGTTCTTGGTTCTTAGTTATTAGTTATTTGTTCTTCGTTCTTCACTCTGAGTACGTAGTTAATTCGAATGTAGAATAGAACGTATTAAATTCTATGCATATATCTAAAAACGTCTTCGTGTTGAAGATAAATTTTAATTTTGAGATCATCTGCCACTTTAGACATTTCTTCCTGAATCTGCTTAAGATCTTTTTGTGAGGCGGAAATGTCTATTACCATTATCATTGTAAAAAAATCACCCATTAATTTTTGAGTGAGGTCTTGAATATCGCAATTGGAATCTCCGAGAGCTTTTGTAACTCCGCCAACAATTCCGGGTTTGTTTAAACCAAACGAAGTTAGAATTACACGCCCGGAAGAGACGTCGCCTTTCTTAAAAATAAAATCACCTCCGCCGGCAGATTCTATTTTCTTTCTCACTTCTTCTTTAACTTTTTCCGGCGTTGCACCTGTTCCTAATTCCTGAATAGTATCAAGAGTTATTTTTCTTAATTCTTCTTCTTTCAATTTCACGGTTTGGCTCCCCTGAATTGTTTCTGTAAATTAATTAGAGCACTATTAGCAATATCAATATTTTTACTTTCTGCAAATTCTGCGGCATTCTGAATATTACCTCTGTAAAATCTCTGCCATATTAAAGTTAAAATTGCAATACCATCGAAAATACGTTCTGCATTAAACGCATTAATAGTTAAATAAGCCGATAAAACATTCCACCCAAGAGATAATAACCCGGATAGAAAATTACCTGTATAAATCTGACCAGCACCCGGCAAAATATAAGAAATTACGGTTGCAAAAGTAACGGAAACTTTATCCTTTTCTACCCGGTTGCAAATTAATTTCAATTCGTGATTAGGATTTATTTTAGCAAAAGATGCTGCTGCGCTCGTCCAGTCGTCTTCAAACATATATGCCCAGCCACGCCAGTAATTAATGGAGTCCTTACTGTCATTTCCCGAATATGTTAATTCCATTTCATTCAGCAGTTGATGAGCCCTTGAAGTTGTTCCTCTCAATATATTACAGCGGACAATTTCAATTTTCGAGTCAAACCGTTCAAAATCATCAGAAGCATTCAATTCTGAAATTGAAAAATATTTAATAGCTTCATCAAATTTTGCACCGGCTTTATAGCATTTACCTATCTGGAAGGATGAACGATAAAAAAATGTTTTAGTCGAATCAAAAAATATTAAGCGTTTATACTCGGTAATAGCATCAAAATAATTTCCAGTCTTGAACAAAGTATTTGCATAATCGAATTGGGATGATAATTGATATTGAGCTTGAACAGATACCAGTGAGACAAAGAAAAAAAGTATAAGTTTACCAAGAAGTTTTATCATCATCTTTATAAATTATTCTCCGGCAAGAAATAATTTCTTTTTTCGAAATATAATTTCACATTATTATCAAAATTAAATTTTACCCCGGCATTAAAAATTTGAGCTGCTGCTGCCGACCCATAAATATTACCAGCATAGAAAAAAGCTCCCAATCCGGTAAACAACCATCCGCGGAAACTGTGCTTGTGGTTAAAATTGTCAATAGCTAAAAATGTCAATACACCGGTTACCAAAAATGAGGTTAATCCATCGGTTATGTTACCCACATAAATTTTACCGAGTCCCGGTATAACGCTTGATAAAAGTGCTGCAGTGGTGGGACTTTTATATTGAGGGAATTTTTTTTGAATATAAAAATTACGGATATCGTTTTTATTTGAATCAGGGAAAGCAGAAATAAAATTTGCCGTATCCGGTAAAACCGAATTATCCATTAAAAACGAAGTGAAATATAAACGGTTAACTTCGGATAGATATTTTTCGGGCAAATAGATTTCATTTCTGGATGAATTGCGGAATAAATTAAAATCGCCGCTAAAAAAGAGGGATTTGTAATATGCTAATCTTGATTCATCCTGTATAGTAGAATTATAAAAGATACTTTTAAAGTTATCGGCTGCTTCTAAGTATCTTCCTATATTATAAAAGCAATTTGCAAATTTAAACCTGATTGTATCGTTATCCTCATATTTTAGATACTCCCTAAATTCATACGAAGCTCTTAAATAATCTTTCTCAAGGTAAAGATGGTTACCAAATTTCAACCGGCTCTTATAAGAAAATAAGTCTAATTCTTTTAAAGAGTCCTGACAAAGTATATCACCATACGTAATAAACATGGGCATTATAAGTAACAGTATCAACTTATTTGAGTAATAAAAAATTCTATTCATAAATTAATCACCGCCATTACCGGATAGAGCTATTTCTATCATCTGTTCATTTAGAGTATAATTCGAAACCGGATCATAAAATTTTCCAATTCGATGAATAGGATAACTGTTTTTGCCCTTGAAAAAATTTAAATCACGAATAAATCGATCGGCAAACATTAAAGGTCCTTTAATCATACCGGATTCACTAATTGCTTGAACAAAGAAATGAGAACACGACGGATAGAATGGACAATTATCTCCATCCAGTTCTGAGATAAAGAATCCATAGATGTTTCTCAGAAAACTAATTATCCCAGAACCCGTATTTTGTTTCTGTGTTATTATATTCTTTGAGGAAGCATTGCTGATTTTATAGGAAACTTCAACGGCATCCCACTTAACCCAATCAGTCTGTGCTTTGCTTAAAGTAGGAACCAACAGCAAGCAAAATATTATAGATTTTATCAATAGCAAGTCCTAATCTTTTAGAAGTTCGCGAGCAATTACTACACGCTGGATCTCTGAAGTTCCCTCATAGATCTCTGTTATTTTAGCATCGCGTAAAAATCTTTCTACAAGGTATTCTCTAACGTATCCGTATCCGCCATGAATTTGAATTGACTCCAGGGCACATTCAACAGCTACTTTAGATGCATAGAGTTTAGCCATGGCAGCTTCTTTAACATATTTTTTGCCGGCATCTTTTAAAGCAGCAGCTTCAAGTGTAAGGAGTTTAGCAGCTTCAACCTTTACAGCCATATCGGCTAATTTGAATTGAATTGCTTGCAGATTAGCAATTTCGGTTCCGAATGCTTTACGAACTTTAGCATATTTTTTTGAAGCATCCAGAGCCCCTTCTGCAATTCCGCAAGCTTGAGCTGCAATTCCAATTCTACCACCGTTTAATGTATTCATTGCAAAGTTAAATCCCTTTCCAACTTCCCACACAATATTTTTTTCTGGTACCTTACAATTTTCGAAAGTAAGCGAGCAAGTATCGCTGCTTCTAATTCCAAGTTTATCTTCCTTAACACCATGTCCAAAACCGGGTGTCCCCTTCTCAACTAAAAATGTTGTAATTCCATGGTGCCCTTTATCTTTATCGGATTGAGTAACAACCAAATGATAATCAGCATTCAGCCCATTAGTAATCCAGTTTTTCATTCCATTGATCACCCAGGAATCGCCCTCTTTATAAGCGGTAGTATGCTGTTTAGTAGCATCGCTTCCGGCTTCTGGTTCAGATAATGCAAACGCCCCAAGCTTTTCGCCTTTTGCAAGCGGTTTAAGATAAGTCTCTTTAATATAGTCAGAACCCCATTTTTCCAATCCATAACAAACGAGAGAATTATTAACCGACATAATAACACCAACGCTTGCATCTACTTTAGAAATCTCAATCATTGCAAGAACATAACTTACAGTATCAAGTCCGGCACCATCATATTGCGGTGAAACCATCATTCCCATAAATCCGAGTTCGCCAAGTTTTTTAACTATTTCATAAGGGAATTCGGCTATTTTATCTCTCTCAACTGCTGTAGGTGCAATTTCAGATTCAGCAAATTCACGTGCTGTTTGTTGTATCATCAATTGTTCTTCTGTAAATTCAAAATTCATGATAGTCCTCAATTTTCTTTTGAACTGATTGGTCAATTATTACCCAAAACTAAAGAAAGGGTTTGGTAATTTCAAACTTTTTAGACGAGATTAATTTTCTGACAATTACTATTTATTATATTTGCTTATATGATAAGTAATACGAAGAAAAATATTTTAAAAGGGATGACCCTTAGCGAATTAAAGAAATATTTTATTTCTATAGGCGAATCAAAATTCCGGGGTGAACAGTTATTCAATTGGATTTACAATCACATATCATTTGACTTTTCTGAAATGCAGAATTTTCCAAAGGATTTACGTAACAGATTAAATGATTCCGCGATTCTCAAAACTCTTGAATTAGTTACTATGCAGTATTCACCTTCAACAGGGACTAAGAAATTTCTTTATTCAACAACCGACAATAAAAAAATTGAATCTGTACTAATTCCCGAAGATGAAAGAAATACACTATGTATTTCTACACAGGTTGGCTGCCCGCTCGATTGTAAGTTTTGTGCTACCGGATTAATGGGATACAAAAGAAATCTAAATTCCGGTGAAATAGTAGATCAATACCTACTTACTGCAAAAGAGATTGACAAAAAAAGTATTACAAATATAGTCTATATGGGGATGGGTGAACCGCTCTTAAATTTTGATAATACAGTTAAATCAGTTGAAATATTTACGCACGAATTAACTAAGGGGTTAAGCAGAAAGCGGATTACAATTTCTACAGCAGGGATTCCGCATAAAATAAAAGACCTTGCGGAACTTGGACTACGAGTTAAGCTTGCACTTTCATTACATTCCTGTTTTGAAGAGATACGAACTAAAATAATGCCTATAAATAATAAGTATCCTCTCAAAGAGAATATAGAAGCGCTGAAACATTACACAAAAAAAAATAAAACGCGTGTTACGTTCGAATATACCATGCTCAAAGGTATTAACGACCGATCCGAGGATATAAAAGCTATTACTAAATTATGCAGTCAACTCCCTTCAAAAATTAATGTAATCCCATTCAACAGTATCAAGCACATGAAACCGGATGGAATTTCTGCCGAATTAGAACCGACTTCCTATGACAGGATACTTGAATTTGTTGAAAAATTGCGTAATAATAATATTACTGTAATGGTTCGCGAAACCCAGGGCGACGACATTGCCGCAGCATGCGGACAACTTGCTATTAAGACAAATTAAAACCTTTCTTTTTAATTTTTTGTTACTTATTATAAGACCAGAAATAAAGGAACTATAATATGAGAAAGCTAATTCAAATTTCCTTTCTTCTTTATTTCTCTTTGTTGGCGGTTAATAATGCACAACAAAATATATCCACTCCAAAGATTCTTTCTGTTGTTATTATGCCTTTTCTGGATGACCAGAACTATCCATATAATATGGATGTGATAAGAGAATCATTTATCAGAGCTTTTTATCAAAAGGGCTTTACAGTAGTTATGGACGATTCTACATGGTCAATTATTCTGGATCAGGATTTTAATCCTTCTAAACTTTTGAAGGATGATGCATTATTAATTTCGGAAAATATTACTGTTGACCTGATAGTATTTGGGGCAATAAATATAAATCAATCGAAACAGAGAGGCGACTTTAACACTCCCAACCCTATTTCGGTAAGCATTTTAGATACTCGCAAAAAAGAGCTGATTATAAAAGAACGAATGGAACCACGCGAAAGATGGGGGTTAATGTGGAGATACTTTTCGTTTGATGATATGGCTCTCAAAGTTGTGAATCAATTGGTTGCTATGGGATATAAATAAAAGGTTTTTTTACCTTACTGATTTTAGTAGTCATTAATGTATATAGGAAAATTTAATTACAGTTTGTTTCCTAATAACATTTGTCTCATTGCGAATTAACCAACAGCACAACCGACCAATTATTCATTTATTTTGGAACTAATTTTATTCAAGATTGATTTAGATAATTAATTGCTAATTAGTTTTGAATAAATAATTATGCCCGGTAAAATTTCCTTTATAATGAAATTTCATATAAAAATTGTTGCCTTTACATTAATCATTGCTGCTAATCTAACTGCCCAGATTAATCGGGAAGCAACAATCAATGGTTTTATTTATGATGCCACCAACCGTGAAGCACTCATCGGCGCAAACATTTATCTTAAGGGAATTAATATCGGAACCAGTTCCAATTCAAGCGGATTTTATGTTCTACCAGTCACAAATCCAGGTACGTTCGAACTGGTTGTAAGCTACGTTGGATATAAAACTTTCCAGCAAAATGTAACTATCACACCAGACCAAAATAAGCGGATAGACATTTACTTAAATACCGATGTAATACTTGGTGAAGAAATAGTTGTAACCGGAGATTCATCGAGGACAATAGATAAACTATTTAACAAACCAGTCTCTAAAGTCGATCTATCACCTGTTCAGCTTAATAAAGTTCCTCAGGTAGTAGAATCGGATCTATTACGAACATTACAAAGCTTACCCGGTATAGTGCCGGTTTCGGATTTTTCATCGGCACTATATGTCCGTGGAGGAACACCGGATCAGAATTTATTTCTACTTGATGGAACAGATGTTTATAATCCGGAACATGCATTCGGCCTCTTTTCTACATTTAATATGGAAGCAATAAAAAAAGTTGAAGTATATAAAGGCGGATTCAGTGCCGAATACGGTGGACGGCTCTCATCGGTTATTAATGTTACTAACAACGATGGCAACAGAAATAAATTTGAAGGTAAAGTATCATTAAGCCTGTTAGCACTTAATACTACGCTTCAAGGTCCTATCGGAAAATTCGGCTCGTTATCGGGTTCTTTAAGAAGAACTTATTTCGATCAGACTCTCGGAAAGGTTATTGATGAAATACCGGATTACTATTTTTTAGACGGTAACTTAAAAGCGTTTTTCGATATCGATGAAACAAATAAACTCATTATAAGTTTTTACGTGGGAATTGACGACCTCAACTTTACATTAGATAAAAACCGTCAGGAGTCTCTGGGATTCGATTATGTATGGGGGAACCAGACCGGAAGTATTAACTGGCGTTCGATTATCTCTCCAAAATTATTCGGCAATTTCTGGATTACAGGAAGCAGATTTTTTTCCGACTTTAATTTTGACGATGTCGATATTAAAGAAGAAAATGTTATTCGAGATGTTACATTAAAAGGCGCTCTCGAATATTTTTTTGATGACCACTGGAACTTCAATTTCGGATTTGAACAAAAAAATGTTAGCGGCGGATTAAAACAAAAATTTACCGGCGGCAGAGTTGATGTTTCCAAACATAGAATACTTTATACTCTTTACTTAAATAGCAAATGGAAACCGAATCCGCTCTGGGATATTGAATTCGGTGTGCGAGCAAATTATTTCGATTCGGATAAAGATTATAAAAACCTTGATCCACGTCTTTCAATTAAATACCGCTTAACCGAAACCAGCAATTTGAAGTTTGCTACAGGAATTTATCATCAATATGCAAACAGAATTCCCCGGCTATTCTTCGTAAGCATCTGGACAAGTGCAGACGAGTATGTTAAAGGTTCATCTGCTTCACATTTTATTCTTGGATATCAAAGAGAGTTGGCTAAAAATATCGAATTTGAAATTGAAGGCTACTATAAGAATTACACAAACATCTATTCTTATAATCCGACTTTTCTTGCTGATATAAAACCCGATACTTATACGGAAGATAATTTACCATTATTCAATTCCAGCAGAGGATTATTTAATGAAGGAAGCGGAAAGTCATTTGGAGTTGAATTTCTGGTAAGGAAAGATGTAGGAGCAATTACAGGATGGGTAGCATATTCACTTGCCCGAACAGAATTTACGATCAACCGTGTTAATAAAGAAAATCCTTTTACACCGCGTCACGATAGAACCCATGCAATCAATATCGTAAGCAACTTAGATCTAAATAACGTTTTTAACGAACTATCGGGAAGGCAATTTGTTAATTACGACAAGAAATGGAATCTCGGCTTAAACTTTACTTTCTTTTCCGGTCAACCGATTACTTTGCCATCGTCTGTATATTTTATAAATCAATTTCCGGATTGGGAGCCGAGTAATAATAGTCTGGCAATTTATCCATCCGGTATCAACGAATTCAGACTCCCATTCTATGCACGTCTGGATTTAAGTTTAACCTACGAAATAAATTACAAAGGTTGGTCGTTAGCACCTTATCTACAAATATTTAATCTGCTTAACAGAAAAAACGTGTGGTTCATTGAATACAAAAACGAACTAAAGAACGGAACAATTTATCAGGAAGTAAATAACATAACAATGTTTCCTATTTTACCAAGTATTGGAGTTAATGTTAGATTTTAATATGAAGAGAACTAGAAAAAATATTTTCTTCTCAATAGCTTTTATTACTTTTGCATCAACAGTATTTTCGTGCGGCGAAGGCGTTGTAGAAATCGGGCAGAACACTTACCTCCCAAAAATTGTTATTGAAGGATATTTATTCCCTAATCAGAAAGTTGAGAACATTCGAATAACGAGAAACTTCCCGTTAAATACACGTCCGGATTTAAAATCATTAATTCTATCGAATGCTTCCGTTATAATAACGGATCTTCAGAACAACCGGAAATATCCGCTTACTTATAACCTTCAAAAACTTTCATTCGAATACAACGGAGTTGACCTGATAATTGATTTTAATAAATCATACAGGTTGGATGTAACAGCAGATATTGAAGGAAAGAAATTATCAGCCGGATCAATCACTACTGTCCCCAAACAAGGATTCAAAATTCTAAGAAATGAGTCGATACTCGATTCAATGAAATACCGGGAGCGAGATGCTGATGGAAATGTTAAGCAATTCAAAGTCGCATTCACACCATCATTAGACAATTCTTTTTACAGCATTTCTATTGTAGCGCTCGATGCAACTATTGAATCTTTTATTTACGATAATGCTTATTTTGAAATAAAACTTGATGACCTTAAGAAGCAGTTCGACCGTTATAAGTATCAATCCAAATGGCTTCAGAATGTTAAATCAGACGAATCAAAAATTAATTACAACATTGAGTGGCTCGATACATGGTTTTACGGTTCATACCGTTTAGTAATCTATGCCGGCGACGAAAATTACAGACTCTTCTTTCTTACCTACCGCAATGTTCAGGAGTTTGACGGAAACTTCCATGAACCGAGAATTAATATTGAAGGTGATGGAATTGGTGTATTCTGTTCTGTTGTTCCAGATACAGTTTACTTTAAGGTGCTTAAATAAAAATCTTTCAGTATCTTTCACCCAGATTTTTCTAATTAATTTATTGTAGAGGGGATACAATTATGGCTGCCCGGCGTAATAAATTTTTTCTGATTTCAATTCTGCTTTCAACTGTTCTGATAATACAATGCAGCAAAAGTGAATCCACGGATAAAATAGAAAAGAAGGATGTCAAAATATATTTAATTGCTTTTGAAGGAACAAAGCTAAGCGGAAAATTAATCGGATGTAATGATGTACTTGTTCCAAAAGAAATAACAGTAAAAGCTGAAAAATCTCTCCTCGAATCGACATTAAATGAGTTAATTGATTTTAAATCAACAGGTGAACTTCAAAACTTTGTACGCGGACCGGCTTTAATGTTAATACAGGTTACAATTGCAAATGGAATTGCAGATGTTTATTTGAAAGGTGATTTTAATATTTCCGGTGCTTGCGATATTGCTAGAATTAAAGAACAGATTTATGAAACACTAAAACAATTTCCAGAGTACCGAAAAATCAATATCTTTATCAACAATCAAATCCTCGAAAAATATCTGGATATTGCCGGAGCAACTTTTTAGAGACCAGGAAAATTTAATATGGCATGGATTTATATTCTTATTGCTTCAGTTTTCGAAATATCCTGGGCGGTTGGATTAAAATACAGTCAGGGCTTTACAAAGTTAGAACCAACCATCTTAACAGTAATTACGATGATTTTAAGTTATGTGTTCCTTGCAATGGGAACCAAAACACTTCCGATAGGAACTGCTTATGCTGTATGGACAGGTATTGGAGCCGTTGGTACTGCAATTTATGGTATTTTGTTTTTTCATGAATCGAAAGACCTACTTAGATTATTTTTCATTTTTTTAATTGTAGTTGGCATAATAGGTTTAAGACTTACTTACAAAACCACAGCATAATCCAGATATGAAAAAATTATCCCACGAAGAAATTTCCCGCAACAGAGCTTCTATAGATAAATTAGATACTTTAGAAAAGATGCCCGTTTATGTTATTCTGAATAGTATAAGAAGCAGTTATAATGTTGGATCAATTTTAAGAACATCTGATGGTGCCATGATTGAAAAATTATATTTATGCGGATATACTCCAACACCAGATAAAAAGGAAGTAATTAAAACAGCTCTCGGTTCTCAGAGCAGCGTTAACTGGGAATACATCAAAGATCCTAAAGAAGTAATCTACTCATTAAAAAGTAAAGGAATAAAAATATGTGTGCTGGAATTAACAGATTCAAGCATTCCATATTACAACGTATCTAAAACTGACTTTCCTCTTTGTATTATTGTCGGGAATGAAATTTCCGGTGTATCTCAGGAATTGATTGATCTATGCGATTTTTCAATCGAGATTCCCCAGTTCGGAATTAAACAATCGTTAAATGTTGCCGTCGCCTATGGCATTGCAGTTTTCGATTTAAGAAGAGTATATGATAAAAATTAAAGTTTTATTTGAGTAGTACCATCTTCTTAATCATTTTATAATTTTCTGTAAACAAACTATAGAAATAAATTCCGCTTGATAAACCGTTGCTCTTAAATTCTATCGTATAATATCCTGCTGATTTTACTTCATCTAAGAGTGTTCTTACTTCCTGCCCAAGCACATTGAAAACTTTGATAGTGACTCTACCATCTTTAGGTAGTTGATATTCAATTTTTGTTGATGGATTAAACGGGTTTGGATAATTCTGCTCAAGCTTAAATTCTTCTGGAATTGCGTAACCGATTAGAATCTCTTTCGTTTCCATTAGTCCATTGGCTCCGGTTACAACAAATTTCAATGTGTCTATTTTATTTGATGCAACTTCTCTTTCCACATCAAACATAAATTCTGCTTCTACTCTCTTTTCAATTCGTTCAATCTTTTGTTCTGTCTTTCTGAAACGTAATGATGAAATTTGGTTTGCCAGATTTACACTAATTCCATTTATTGTCTGCTCATTACTTGCATTTTCTATTTCAAGTATAATTGAGTTCCCTTTGCTGCCGGGTTCTACTTTATATACTGTTTGACCGATAGTAACACTTGTAGTAAGAAGAAAAACTATAATTAGTTTTTTCATCTCTTCCTCCTTCATTAAAAAATAAACTCTACCAATGGGTTGGTTAACAAATTCTGTGTCTTATCCTGTTGAGCTGTACCGACTATTGCTCTAAGTGTTAGATTTATTGGCAGAAGTTCTCTGGTTACTTCTCCGTTTATGGTTGTTCCAAAGTTTCTCCACGCTCCCGCATAATATCTTACCGTTGCATTGTTTATCGGTTGGTTCTGATTACCTCTTACTAATACACGGCATTGAACCGTAGTAAATGTTACTACGTTCGACGTTCCTGTGTTTTGTGATTTATCTAATGCTATGTATTCATGTGTCATTCTAAAGGAATAATTATTCGGTAACAATTCAAGGTTTGCTATTCCACCTACGGTCGTTCCAAACGTCCGCCATCCACCAGAATAATACTGAACTACTCCCTCTCCCATTAAATTATTCTGACTATTTCTTAATTCTACGCTTGTATTTACCGTCTGGAATACTACTGTTGGAGTTGTACCGATGTTTTGCTGCTTGTCGTTACTTGCAAAAGCATAACTCATTCTAAAAGAATAATTGTTTGGCAGAAGTTCTTTGGTTACTTCTCCGTTAATGGTTGTTCCAAAATCTCTCCATGCACCGGAGTAATACTGAACAACTCCCTGATCCAGTAAATTATTTCGGCTATCTCTTAACTCAACATCTGCTTTTATTGTATTAAAAACCACTATAGGGTTTGTGTCGGTGTTCTGTTGTTTATCGTTGCTTCCGTAACCATAAGTCATCCTGAATGAATAGGTGTTTGGCAATAATTCTTTTTGTGAAATTCCTCCGCTTGCTGTTCCGAATATTCTCCAACCTCCCGAATAATATTGAACTTCCCCGCCGTCTATTAATTGTCCTGAACTGTTTCTTAATTCTACTATTGTGTTTTTTGTTGTAAAGACTATCGTACTATTTGTATCCAAGTTTTGAGATTTATCGGTGCTTGCATAAGCATATGTCATTCTAAATGAATAATTGCCGGCAAGAAGTTCTTTGGTTGCAACTCCGTTTGTTGTTGAACCAAAATCTCTCCATGCACCTGAGTAATATTGAACAGTTCCCCGATCTATTAAATTGCCCTGACTATCCTTCAATTGCACAACTGCGTTAATTGTATTAAATGTAATTATGTCGTTGCCCACATTTACATTAGAGAGTGTTTGAGAACCATAAGCATAAGTCATCCTTAAGCTAACTTTAGATTGATTTGTATTTACTATAAAGGTTCCGTCCTGGTTATTAACTGCATTCTTCCAGCTCCCTTCATAATACTGAAGTGTGCCTCCGATTAGGATTTCTCCCTTACTATCTGTTAGTCTTACTATCATTCCAGTAACGGGTGGTAGTTTGCTTATTAGATACTCAGTATTATACCTTATAAGTGCATACGCTTCGCTTGTTATTGAAGAGCTGCTGTCAATGTCCACGTCTCTTAAAACATCTTGTAAGTAACAACGGGCAAGAACATTTTTATTTTGCTGAAGTGCTGATTTAGAGTTGGTTAAATAATGTTGATATTTTTGGCCTACCAAATCAGTAATAATCCAATTTTGATAATATGATATGCTACAATAACTTGTCAGAGTATCAATAAAATCCAGCAAGCTATGATTATCATTATTATAAACAGGAATTACAGTTTTATTATTTACATAATTATCTGGAAACCTCATTAGTTTTTTTAAACTCTCCTCAAAAAAAGATGAACTTTCCTCTTCACTTAACATATAAAACGGTGTTCTTCCTTGAAAAAATGCATTACCAATACCGGGCAATGAGTTACTTTCGATACAAAAGCCATCCTTCTCTTCGTTCTGTAATAAATCCTCTAATGGGAACCAGCTACAACCGCTAATTCTTTGCTCAATACCAAAATACCAGTCATTTGTACTTTTATTATTATATTGAACCATTGAATTTATTTCAAGCAAAAATTGTTCTAAAGGTGTCTTTGTTTTTTCTGTGTTTGTTATTTTATAGTTATAATAATAAGTATTATCGCGATTTGTGATTTTAGCCTTTATTTTAGGAACAACTTTGTTGCTGGGAATAAAAATAACAGTCATAAAAGTATCTATACCGGAACTTTTTGCCCAATATTTAATTTCATATACATCTTTATCAGGAATATAAATTACTGTGTCTTTTTGTGCATAATTGTTGGAAAAATAGACAATCAAAAAAATAATTAAATACACAATTCTTGTTTTCATTTTTTTCTCCTATTCAATAATATGCCAATGCTCTTTACCTTCAACATTAGGGAATTCTAAAATTGCATTTGTAATATTATTTTGTTGAATTTTCATTCTAAAGATTTTTAATTGGTATGGTTCACAAATCCCATTCTGATTTTTATCATAGAAAATTTCTCCTTCATCATACCACCCATTATATGGTTTTTTATCTATCCATCGTTCACCAAGCATTATATTCCAACTTTTTATATCTGCATTTGTGCCTCGTCTATGGGAGTCATGATCACCCGCCCACTTGCCATTGATATCAAATTTACCTCCCATTGGGAGGCTTATATCATTTATTTGAAGTTTTGAATTATTAGAAAAAATTGCATACCAAGCTAAACATAATGCTTTAATTTTATTAACGAAGCTGATCGTTCCCCAATGATTATGATCTTCATCGGGTCTGGAACGTGGTCCATAGTGGAAATCTGTTCCACCAATTTTATCATAATATGGACTTTCCGGCAATAATTGTAAATCTGGTACTCGAACTGTTAAATCCGCTTTATCTTTAACTGACGAATTCGATTCTAAGGAAGCTTCGACATAATATTCTCCGCCAAATTCAGAAGCAAGAATCTCATCCGTGTTTATTTCTCCAATCTGATTCGTTGTTGCTGTTACAGGGTTTCCCTTATTCCCTTGTATAGAAATTCTGCCCCACAAATTAAGATCAGGTGAATTAGAATGATCGTGTCCACCGCTTCTTTCTATTCTGTTTACGGTAATCTTAACTTTTTTATTAGCTAATGGTTGCCCACCACTTGTAACTTTTATTTTTGCATTTGTTATTGAATTTCCGCCAGTCTTTAATGGACGGATTTCTGATTGTGTAAGTGTTACTTTTATTTTTATATCTTCTACAACGGCACTCGGAAAATCTTTATTTTCATAAAGATAATTACCAACTGCACAATAAGCATCATCCATTACATACTTTAAGTTATCGTTTCTTGTTGTAGTATGGGTACTCTCATTAATAATATTTCTGTTTATATTTTGAGTGGTTTTGTTAATGAGCGATTGTGACAATTCCGTATCCGAAACTCCTACTCTTAAAATAACAACGCTATCCTGGCCAAGAGAATCGGCAACAATAAATCTTATTGGCGATGAAATACTCGAGAAAAATTTACCCGTTGCTCCGGATGATGTTAAGATATTACCAATCTCACAACCTTCCTTTATGCCAACTTCAAACTGTGTGTTATCGGGGAAATTGGATTCATTCCCATCCTTATCAACCTTTGTTATTATTACATTTACTGTATCACCAGCCGAGATTTTCTCTTTTTCGAATCTGGCATGTAAATACAATACATTTTCACTTTCACCAATCAATATCTTCCCTATTCCCCACAATTGTTCATCAGTTCCATCTATCATTACCGATTTGCTTACATCTCCGGCCGTTGTTTTGTGTTGCCCGGAGATGTTTCGCTTCTGCGCTTCAAAATTTTTACT